>Ga0308165_1000370_pt1 | contig 89988 bp, 81 predicted proteins | sample PhyWR2_FD_201032 | JGI IMG/M metagenome (GOLD analysis project Ga0308165, IMG submission 201032) | Phyllosphere microbial communities from UC Gill Tract Community Farm, Albany, California, United States - DLSLW.R2 | ecosystem: Host-associated > Plants > Phyllosphere > Unclassified | place: USA... | reverse complement strand
CACACCACCAGGTGCGCATGCACCTCCAGGCGCACGCCGGTCATGCCGACCGGGTTGCGGATGCCTTCCTGCGAATCATCCAGCACGTATTCGCGCGGAATGGCGTGCAGGATCTTCTGGTCGGCCGGGATCGCCACCGCCTTGGCCGCGTCGAGTACCCGGTCCAGGTCGCCCCAGGTCACTTCACCGTCGCGGATCGGCACGATGCCGGGGGAGTTCTTGCACTGCACGTGGTTGCCCGAGATCGAGGCGTACACCGAGCGGATCTCGCAGCCGGCCATCAGCTCGGCCTCTTCCACCGCGCGCTGGATCGACTGCACGGTGGATTCGATGTCCACCACCACGCCGCGCTTGAGCCCGCGCGATTCGTGCGAGCCAATGCCGATGACCTCGATCGGATTGCCCGGCGAATACTCGCCGACCAGCGCCACCACCTTGGAGGTGCCGATATCCAGGCCAACGATCAGTGATTTGTCACCCTTGCGATTCATGTCCTGTCCTGCGCCGGCTTTGGCGCGGTTGCGGCCGGGGTACCCCAGCTCAGCGTGAAACCATTGGTATATCGGAGGTCGGCGCGTTCGATCGGCGCCGCCTGGTTGCTCAGCTGCGGCAGCACGCGCACGAAACGCTGCAGGCGCGAACGTGCGTCATCGCGGCCCACCACCACTTCGGTGCCATTGCTGAGCAGCAGCGACCAGCTGCCACGTGCGTCCATGCTGACCCGCTTGACGTCCACCCCGGCCGGCGCGAACAGCGCCCGGGCATCGTTGTAGAGCGCCACCACTTCCTCGGTCTGGCTGTCCGGGCCATCCAGGTCGGGCAGTGCCAGGTCCTGCAGCTTCTTGGGCGTGGCAAACAGCTTGCCCTGCTCGGACAGCAGGCGGTCGTTGCCCCAGCGCGCGAACGGCTTGTGCTCGACCAAGCGGATCTCCAGCACGTCGGGCCACTGCTTGCGCACCTGCGCGCTTTCCACCCACGGCAGCTGCTCGATGGCGTCCTGCGCATCCTGAAGCTTGACCGCGAAGAACCCGGCCTTGGCGTACGGCAGCACCACCTGCTGCAGCTGTTCGGCCGGCACCCGCTTGAACTCGGCGTGCACGCGCAGCTTGGCCAACGGCCAGCGTTCGGCACCGACCCAGCCGTTGAGCACGGCCACCACGGGCAGCGCGACGACCGACAGGGCCAGCAACCAGACGAAGATGCGCAGCACCGCGTTCATGCGTGGGCACGCTCCCTGTCCAGGTCCTGCAGGTTGGCTGGCAGGGTCTGTTCGAGCACACGCCAGACCAGCTCCTCGAAGCCGATACCGGCCTGCGCGGCGGCCTTGGGCACCAGCGAATGGCTGGTCATGCCCGGCGCGGTGTTCACTTCCAGCAGGTAGAAGCGGCCACTGTCGCGGTCGCGCATGACGTCCACCCGGCCCCAGCCGTGGCAGCCGGCGGCCTGGAAGGCAGCCAGCGCGATGCGGCGGATCTCGGCTTCGTCATCGCCCTCCAGGCCGGGGCACAGGTATTGGGTGTCCTCGGCGATGTACTTGGCGTTGTAGTCGTACCACTGGCCCTTGGGCACGATGCGGATCGACGGCAGCGCCTGGTCGCCCAGGATCGCCACGGTGAGCTCGTCGCCCACCACCATCTGTTCCATCAGCAGCTGGCCGTCGTAGCGCGCGGCCAGGGCCACGGCGTCGTCCAGGCCGGCATCATCGCTGACCCGGCTGATGCCCACGCTGGAGCCTTCGTTGGCCGGCTTGACCACCACCGGCAGGCCCAGCTCGGCGGCGGCGGCATGCACTTCCACGCCCTCCACCAGCTTGACGTAGCGCGGCGTGGGCAGGCCCAGCGACAACCACACCTGCTTGGTGCGGATCTTGTCCATGCTCAGCGCAGAGCCGAGCACCTTGGAGCCGGTGTACGGCACGCCGAAGGCGTCCATCAGCCCCTGCACGATGCCGTCCTCACCGCCGCCGTTATGACCGTGCAGGATGTTGAACACGCGGTCGAAACGCTTTTCGACCAGCGCCAGCGCCAGCGCCGGGATCCCATCCACGGCCACCGCGTCGACGCCGCGCGCGCGCAGCGCGGCGATCACGTTGCGGCCCGAATCCAGCGACACCTCGCGTTCGCTGGAGGTGCCGCCCAGCAGCACCGCAACGCGGCCGAACACGGCCGGGTCGGTGACGCGCAACGACGGGAAGAAGATCGGGTTCATGCTGCCGGGGTCTCCGTGAAGCCTTCGGTTGCGATCAGCTGGGCCACGTGGCCGATATCGCCGGCGCCCATCAGCAACAGCAGGTCGCCGTCCTGCAGCACGTCGGGCAGCACGTGCGACAGTTCGGCGGTATGACCCACCACGACCGGCTCGCTGCGGCCGCGCGCACGGATGGCGCGCGCCAGCGAACGCGAGTCGGCGCCCGGAATCGGCGCTTCGCCGGCCGGGTAGACCTCGCTCAGCACCAGCGCATCCACTTCGGACAGCACCGCGGCAAAGGCGTCGAACTGGTCGCGGGTACGGCTGTAGCGGTGCGGCTGGAACGCCACCACCAGGCGCTGGTCCGGCCAGCCGCCACGGGCAGCCGCGAACACCGCGGCCAGCTCGCGCGGGTGGTGACCGTAGTCGTCGATCAGGCGTACCCGCGCACCGGTGTGGGTGGTGATGATGCCAAGATCGTTGAAGCGGCGGCCGATGCCGGCAAAGCTCTCCAGCGCGCGGGCGATGGCATCCGGGGCGACGCCCAGCTGCCAGCCCACGGCGGCGGCGGCCAGCGCGTTGAGCACGTTGTGCGTACCCGGCAGGGCCAGCGTGACCGGGTAGCTGCTGCCTTCCGGCAGGCGCAGGGTGAAGCGCATGCGCGGGCCGTCCTGGACCACGTCCTCGGCGCGCACGTCGGCATTGCTGCTCATGCCGTAGCTCATCACGTGACGCGGGGTCTGCGCGGCCAGGGCCGCCACTTCCGGGTCATCGATGCACAGCACGGCCAGGCCGTAGAACGGCAGGCGCTGCAGGAATTCGGCGAAGGCGGCCTGGACCCGGGCGAAATCGTTGCCGTAGTTTTCCAGGTGGTCCGAATCGATGTTGGTGATCACCGAGACCAGCGGGTTCAGGCGCAGGAAGCTGCCGTCACTTTCGTCGGCTTCGGCCACCAGCCACTGCCCGCTGCCGAGCTTGGCGTTGGCACCGGCGGCCAGCAGCTGGCCGCCGATCACGAAGGTCGGGTCCAGCCCGCCTTCGCTCAGCACCGCTGCGGTCAGGCTGGTGGTGGTGGTCTTGCCGTGCGTGCCGGCCACGGCGATGCCGCGTCGGAAGCGCATCAGCTCGGCCAGCATCGCCGCGCGCGGCATGATCGGAATGCGCTGGCTGCGCGCTTCCATCAGCTCGGGGTTGTCGTCGCGGATCGCGCTGGACACCACCACGCAATCGGTGCCGAGCACGTTGGCGGCCGAATGGCCGCGCATCACGCGCGCGCCCAGGCTGGCCAGGCGGCGGGTGGCAGTATTGTCGGCGTTGTCCGAGCCGGACACTTCATAGCCCAGGGTCAGCATCACTTCGGCGATGCCGCTCATGCCGGTGCCGCCGATGCCGACGAAGTGCACGCGCGGGAACGCGCGCACCAGGTCGTTGGTATCGTGCAGGCGGCGGATCATGCGCGGCCCCGCGTCGGGCAGGCGCGATGGCGCGTGGCGGTCTTCATTTGGATTCCTCGAGGATGATGTCGGCGATGCGCTCTGCGGCATCGACCTTGGCCAGGGCACGCGCGGCGTTGGCCATCTGCATGCGACGGGCGGAATTTTCGGACAAATCGCGCAGCACGCCTTCCAGGTGCGTGGCCAGCGTTTCATCCTGCTTCAGCAACACGGCCGCGCCACGGTCGACCAGGTACTCCGCGTTGCGGGTCTGGTGGTCATCCACGGCGGCGGCGAAGGGCACCAGCACGCTGCCCACGCCCACCGCGCACAGCTCGGCCAGGGTCGAAGCGCCGGCACGGCACACCACCAGGTCGGCCCAGGCGAATGCCTCGGCCATGTCGGCGATGAACGCATCCACGCGCGCGGTGACACCGGCGGCCTGGTAAGCGCTGACGGCTTCGGCATGCAGCTTCTCGCCGCTCTGGTGGCGCACGTCGACGGCGACAGCGCTGCCCAGTGCGGCCAGCGCCTTCGGCACGGCGTTGTTGAGCACGCGTGCGCCCTGGCTGCCGCCGAGCACCAGCAGGCGCAGCGGCCCCTGGCGGTTGGCCAGGCGCACGTCGGGCGGCGCGATCGCGGCGATCTCGGCGCGGACCGGGTTGCCCACGGCTTCTTCGCGCTGGGCGAAGCTGCCCGGGAAGCCGGTCAGCACGCGCCTCGCGAAGCGCGACAGCACGCGGTTGGTCAGGCCCGGCGCGCGGTTCTGTTCGTGCACCAGCAGGGGCAATCCGTGCAGGCGCGCGGCCAGGCCACCGGGGCCGGACGCGAAGCCGCCGAAGGACACCACGGCACGCGGCTGGCGGTCGCGGATCAGGAAGCCAGCCGCGCGCACCGCGCGCAGCAGGCGGCCCGGCGCGCCGAGCAGGGCCAGCTTGCCCTTGCCGCGCAGGCCGCTGATGGCCAGCGTGTCGATGTGGATGTCGTGCTGCGGCACCAGGCGCGTTTCCATGCCGCCGTCGCTGCCCAGCCAGGTCACCGGAATGCCGCGCGCGCGCAGCACCTTGGCCACGGCCAGGCCCGGGAAGATGTGGCCACCGGTACCGCCGGCCATGATCATCACCGGGCGCTCGGAGGAAGCGGGTTGAGTGTTCATCCCATCCTCCCCAGGGTCGGTTCGATGCGTTGCTGCATGCGGCTGGTGGCACGCGAGGCGCTGTCACGTGGCAGGCCATCACGCGGGCTGCCGTCATGGGCCTTGGTGTCCTGCATGGCGGCGGCCACGGACGAGGCACTGGCGCCCCTGCCCGGCTCGGCATCCATCGGTTCGTCGCCTTCGGCCGCGCCCATGCGCACCGCCTGGCGGCGCTCGGCGCGATCCAGTTCGTAGGACACGCGCAGCAGCAGCCCCATCGCCACGCAGGTCATCAGCACGCTGGACCCGCCGGAGGAAATCAGCGGCAGGGTCAGGCCCTTGGTCGGCAGGATGCCCAGGTTGACCCCGATCGAGACGAAGCTCTGCATGCTGATCCACAGGCCGATGCCGAAGGCGATGTAGCCGGAGAAGTGGCGCTTCATTTCGACGCAGCGCATGCCCAGCCAGAAGGTGCGACCCACCAGCAGTGCGTACAGCGCGATGATCAGGCAAGTGCCGATGAAGCCCAGCTCCTCGGCGGTGACCGAGAAGATGAAGTCGGTATGCGCTTCGGGCAGGTAATACAGCTTCTGCACCGAGTTGCCCAGGCCCACGCCGGTCCACTCGCCGCGGCCCACGGCCATCAGCGCGTTGGACAGCTGGTAGCCGTCGCCCTGCTGATCGGCCCATGGGTCCAGGAAGGAGGTGATGCGGCGCATGCGGTAGGGTTCGATGATCGCCAGTGCGCTCATGCCGACCATGCCGATGATCACCGGCATGGACATGCGCGGCATGTTGACGCCGCCCAGCACCAACATGCCGGCGGTGATGGCCAGCAGCAGCGTGGACGACCCGAAGTCGGGCTGCAGCAGCAACAGCACCACCAGCGCACCGGCCACGCCGAGCGGCTTGAGCATCGCCGGCCAGGTGGCGTTGACCTCGTCGCGGAAGCGCACCAGGTAGCTGGACAGCCACACGATATAGAGCACTTTCACCGCTTCGACGGTCTGGAACTTGGAGATGCCCAGGTTGATCCAGCGCCGGGCGCCATTGACGCTGCTGCCCAGGCCGGGAACGAACACCACCACCAGCAGCGCGAAGCAGCCCAGCAGCAGCACCTGGTTGTACTGCTCGATGCTCTTGAGCTCGGTGCGCATGGCGATGCCCGCCAGCACGATGCCGATGGCCAGGAAGATCAGATGGCGGTTGAGGTAGTAGAACGGACTGCTCATCAAGGCGATCGAGCTCGACGCGACCATCACCACGCCCAGCCCGGTGAGCGCGATGATCGCGCCCAGCAGCCACTTGTCGAAGTGGCCTCCGATGGCTTCAAGGCGGGTTGCCTGGCGCGACAGGTCGTTCATCAGCGGACCTTCAACGTGGCCAGGCCGATCAGTACCAGCACCACCGAGATGATCCAGAAGCGCACGATCACGCGCGGCTCCGGCCAGCCCTTCAGTTCGAAGTGGTGGTGGATGGGCGCCATCTTGAACACGCGCTTGCCGGTCAGCTTGAACGAGGCGACCTGGATCATCACCGACAGCGTTTCGATCACGAATACGCCGCCCATGATCACCAGCACCAGCTCCTGGCGGGTGATCACCGCGATGGTGCCCAGCACCGCACCCAGCGCCAGCGCGCCGATGTCGCCCATGAACACCATGGCCGGGTAGGTGTTGAACCACAGGAAGCCCAGGCCGGCACCGGCAATGGCCGCGCAGATGATGACCAGTTCACCGGCCCCGGGAATCTGCGGGATCTGCAGGTAGTTGGAGAAGACCACGTTGCCCGAGGCATAGGCGAACACGCCCAGCGCGCAGGCCACCAGCACGGTCGGCATGATCGCCAGACCATCCAGACCGTCGGTCAGGTTGACCGCGTTGGAGAAGCCGACGATCCAGAAGTAGGCGATGGCCACGAAGCTGATGCCGGCCAGCGGCAACGCCACCGACTTGAACATCGGGATGTAGAAGGTCAGCGCGGCGGGTACGTCGGCGGTGTAGAACAGGAACAGACCGGCGGCCAGACCGAAGATCGACTGCAGCAGGTACTTCCAGCGCGACTTCAGGCCGTTCGGGTCGCGCCGCACGATCTTGATCCAGTCGTCGTACCAGCCGATGGCGCCGAAGCACAGCATCACCGCCAGCGCCACCCACACGTAGCGGTTGCGCAGGTCGGCCCACAACAGCACCGACAGGGTGATGGTGAGCAGGATCAGCGAGCCGCCCATGGTCGGCGTGCCAGCCTTGGAGAAGTGGGTCTGCGGACCGTCGGTGCGGATCGGCTGGCCGCCCTTGAACTGGGCCAGCTTGCGGATCATCGCCGGGCCCAGCCACAGCGACAGGAACAGCGCGGTCAGCGCGGCAAGAATGCCGCGCAGCGTCAGATAGCCGAACAGCCCGAACAGGCTCTCCAATTGCTGCAACCATCGGGCCAGTTCAAGCAACATGGGGGGTTTCCTCTCCTCGCGCCAGCAGCGCTTTCACAATTTTGTCCATGGCGCTGCCGCGCGAGCCCTTGACCAGGCAACGCACGCCAGCATGCAGTTCAGAGGCAAGCGCGGCGGCCAGCGTGTCGTGGCCCTGGAAGTGCCGGCCGCCGTCGCCGAAGGCGCTCGATGCGGCGGCGCTCAGCGGCCCCAGCGTGTACAGGCGCTTGATCCCGGCATCGCGTGCGCGGCGACCGGCCTGGGCATGCAGCGCCTGGCCGTCCGGGCCCAGTTCGCGCATGTCGCCCAGCACCAGCCAGCCTTCGTCCTTGCCGCCGGCCAGCGCGTCGATCGCCGCAGCCAGCGAGCCGGGGTTGGCGTTGTAGCTGTCATCGATCAGCACCGCGCCGTTGGGCAGCTGGTGCGCGACCTGGCGGCCCGGCACCGGCTCGGCACGGGCCAGGCCCTGCGCGATCTGGTCCAGGCCGATGCCGGCGGCCAGCGCCAGCGAGGCGGCGGCCAGTGCGTTGCTGATGTTGTGGCGACCCGGCAGGGCCAGCGCGATTTCCACGTTCCCGGTCGGGCTGGTGAGCAGGAACTGGCTCCCGGTGGCGCTCAGTCGGATGGCCAACGCACTCACCTCGGCGCTGTGGTCCAGGCCGTAGCGCAGCACGCGGCAGCGCGGCGGCTGGCCCACGATGTGCTGTTCGAACCAGATGCCGAAGGCGTCGTCGGCGTTGATCACCGCCACCCCATCGGCCGGCAGCGCCGCGTAGATCGCGCCCTTGGTGGTGGCCACGCCCTGCAGGCTGCCCATCCGTTCCAGATGGGCCGGGGCGATGTTGTTCACCAGTGCGTAGCGCGGGCACACGATATCGGTCAGGTAGGCGATGTCGCCCGGCTTGCCGGCGCCCATCTCGTAGACGGCGAAATCGGCGTCTTCGGGGGCGTCCAGCACCGCCAGCGGCAGGCCGATCTCGTTGTTGAGATTGCCCGGGTTGGCGTACACCACCTTGCGGTCTTCACGTGCCACCTGCTGCAAAATCGCCAGCAGCAGCGTCTTGACGCTGGTCTTGCCGTTGCTGCCGGTGATGGCGAACACACCGGCGGCGCGGTCGCGCTGCATGCCATGTGCAATGCGGCCCAGCGCGTGCTGGGTGTCGGCCACCAGGATCTGCGGCAGTGCCACGTCGAGCAGGCGCTCGACCAGCATCGCCGAGGCACCGCGCGCGACGGCATCGGCGGCGAAATCATGGCCGTCGAAACGGTCGCCACGCAGCGCCACGTACAGGCTGCCCGGGGCGAGCGTGCGGGTGTCCTTGCTGATGGCGTCGATGGCGGTGTCCTCGCCATGGATCTCGCCACCGGCCCAATGCGCGATCAGCGACAGCGGGGTGCGCTTCATGGGGCAACCTCCTGCAGCGAAGCCAGCACGCCGGCAGCCACCACGGTGTCGTCGAAGGCATGCTTGACGCCGTGCACTTCCTGGTAGGGCTCGTGGCCCTTGCCGGCAATCAGCACGATGTCGCCGGCACCGGCCAGGCCGATCGCCGTGGCGATGGCGGCGGCGCGGTCGCGCTGCACGATGGCGGCAGCGGGATTGGCCAGCCCGGCCACGATGTCGGCCACGATCACGTCACCGTCTTCACCGCGCGGATTGTCGTCGGTGACGATCACCACGGTGGCGCCACGCTCGGCAATGGCGGCCATCTGCGGCCGCTTGCCGGTATCACGCTCGCCGCCGCAGCCGAACACGCAGACCAGGCGCCCGGTCAGGTGGTCGTGCAGGCTGGCCAGCGCCTGTTCCAGCGCGTCGGGGGTGTGGGCGTAGTCGACCACCACGGTGGGCAGGCCGTGCTCGCCGCCGAGCCGGTTCATGCGCCCGGCAATCGGCTGCAGCTGCGACAGCAGCGCGGCGATGTCCGCCGGCGCATGGTCCAGCGCATATAGGGCGCCGGCCACGGCCAGCAGGTTGTCCACATTGAAGCGGCCCAGCAGCGGCGACTGCACCGGGTAGCGCGCACCCTCGACCACCAGGTCGAAGGCGATGCCACGGCCGTCCAGCATCAGCGAATCGGCGCGCAGCGTGACATGCTCCTTCGCGTCCTGCGACCGCACCACTTGCGCATCCATGCGTGGCGTGGCCTGCTGTGCGCCGCGCGAGCTCAGCCCGATCTGGCGTACCGAGGCATCGACAGTGCGCATCAGTTCGCTGCCGAAGCTGTCGTCCAGGTTGACCACCGCGGCCTTGAGGCCATCGCGGTGGAACAGCTTGGCCTTGGCCGCGCCGTACTGCGCCATGTCGCCGTGGTAATCGAGATGATCGCGGGTGAGATTGGTAAACACCGCCACGTCGTAGTGCACGGCATCCACGCGGCCCTGGTCCAGCGCGTGCGAGCTGACTTCCATCGCCACCGCGCACGCGCCGTCGTCGCGCAGCTGCGCCAGCACTTCATGCATCTGCAGCACCAGCGGCGTGGTGAAGCCGGTCGGCACCACGTGGCCATACAGGCCCACGCCCAGCGTGCCGATACTGCCACTGGCGGTGCCAAGCAGGTGCCAGGCCTGGGCCAGCAACTGCACGGTGGAGGTTTTGCCGTTGGTGCCGGTCACGCCCACCATCGTCATCGCGCGCGACGGATGGCCGTGGAACTGGTCGGCCATCGCGCCCATGCGCGCACGCAGGCCGGGCACGGCAATGGCGTCGCCCGGGGCCGGCAGCTCGGCCGGTGCCGGCGGCTCGAACAGGATCGCGCCGGCGCCGTTGGCGCGGGCCTGTGCGACGAAGCCCAGGCCATGCGCGCCGAAGCCGGCGATCGCCACGAAGGCATTGCCCGGGCGCACGGCGCGGCTGTCCAGCACCAGGCCGGTGATGGACGGGTCGTGGCTCAGCGCCACATCGGGGATCAACTGCGAAAGCAACATCGTCTGGCTCATTGGGTGCCTCCCTGCGCGGGCGGCACCGTGGCGTGCGCGCTGGGCAGCGCGGCATCGAATTCGGCGGCGGCATCCGGGGCGATCACCGTTTCCGGCGGCGGCACCGGCAACGACGAGGCGGTATGCCCCAGCTTTCCGGACTGCTGTGCCGCCAGCCACGAGTCGATGTCGTCCGGCGGCACGTCCATCAGGCGCAGCGCGCCTTCCATTACGTTGTGGAACACCGGCGCCGACACCAGACCGCCGTAGTACTTGCCGGCCTGCGGGTCGTTGATCACGATCACCGTGGCAAAGCGCGGGTTGGTAGCCGGCACCACGCCGGCGAACAGCGCGTTGTAATGACCGCGCTCGTAGCCGCCGGGGCCGGCCTTGCGTGCGGTACCGGTCTTGCCGGCCACGTGGTAACCCAGCACCGCGGCCTGCTTGGCGCCGCCCTGGGTGACCACGGTTTCCATCATCGCCACCACCTGCCTGGCGATGTTCTCGTCGATGATCTGCTTGCCTTCGTTGCGCTGGCCCTTGACGAAGGTCGGTGCGATCAACTTGCCGCCGTTGCCCAGCGCCGAATAGGCGGTGGCGATCTGCAGCGGGGTGACGTTCAGGCCGTAGCCGTAGGACATGGTGGTCTTGGACGACCCGCTCCAGCGCGCCGGGCGCGGCAGCACGCCGGCCGATTCACCGGGAAAACCGCTGTGCGGGGACACGCCGTAGCCGAAGCTGTGGACGTGGTCGTAGAACACCTGGTCGGGCATCTTGGCGGCGATCTTGGCCGCGCCGATGTTCGAGCTGCGGGTGATCACGCCGGTGACGTTGAGCACGCCGTTGTTGCGCGGCACGTCCTTGATGGTGAACCGGCCCACGGCCATGTAGCCCGGGTTGGTGTCCACCGTGGTGTCCTTGGTGACCACCCCGGACTGCAGCGCCGAGGCGATGGTCAACGGCTTCATGGTCGAGCCCGGCTCGACCAGGTCGGTCACCGCGCGGTTGCGGCGGGTGTCCGGGGCGGCGCCGCCGACCGAATTGGGGTTGTAGGTGGGCAGGTTGACCATGGCCAGCACTTCGCCGGTGGCCACGTCCATGATCACCATCGAGCCGCCGGCCGCCTTGTTGGCGATCAGCGCGTTGCGCAGCTCCTTGAAAGCCAGGAACTGGATGCGGCGGTCGATGCTGAGGGTGAGGTCCTTGCCCGGCTCGGCGGCGCGCAGCAAGTCGCTCTCCACCGTGTCGCCCTTGCGGTTGCGGATCACCCGCTTGGCGCCGGCCTTGCCGCGCAGCCATTCGTCGAAGGCCAGCTCCAGCCCTTCCTGGCCGCGGTCGTCGATGTTGGTGAAGCCCAGCACGTGCGCCATCGCCTCGCCCTGCGGGTAGAAGCGGCGGAACTCGCGCTGCGAGGCCACGCCCGGGATCTTCAGCGCCACCACCTTTTCCGCGTCGTCCGGATTGATCCGGCGGCGCAGGTACATGAATTCCTTGTCGGCCTTCTGCGACAGCTTGGAGGTCAGCTCGTCCAGCGGCATGCCCAGCGCGGTGGCCAGCTCGGGGATGCGGTCCGGGGCGCGCAGCAGTTCCTGCGGGTTGACCCAGATCGAGGCGACCGGGGTGGACACCGCCACCGGCTCGCCGTTGCGGTCGGTGATCATGCCGCGCGAGGTGTTGATCGGCAGTTCGCGCAGGTACCGCGCTTCGCCCTGGCGCTGGTAGAAATCGCTGTTGATGATCTGCACGTAAGCCGCACGGCCCACCAGCGAGACCGAGCACAGCCCAAGCGCCAGACCCACCCACTTCAGGCGCTGGCGCAGGTTGAAACTGTTGCGGGTGCGGTTGCGACCGGACTTGTTCATGGCCGGATCACCACCACGTCGGCCGCTTCCGGGAACTTCATGCCCAGCTTCTCGCGGGCCACCCGGTCAACCCGGGTCGCCTCGGCCAGGGTCGCCTGCTCCAGCTGCAGGCGGCCGAATTCAATGTTGATCTCGTCGCGCGCGCGCTCGGCCTTGGACAGCTCGATGAAGGTCTGGCGGTGACGGTGGCGCATGAACACCACCCCGATCGCCGAGGCAACGGTGCAGGCCAGCAGCACGATGAGCAGCAGGCGACTCACCCGGCCACCTCGCGTTTTTCGGCCACGCGCAGCACGGCGCTGCGCGAGCGCGGGTTGACCGCCAGCTCGTCGTCCTCGGCCTTGATGGCGCCGCCATGCAGATCCAGAGTCGGCACGAACGCGGCCAGCTCGGGCAGCCGGCGATTGCTCGGCGGGGCCTTGGCGTGGCGGTTCATGAACTGCTTGACGATGCGGTCTTCCAGCGAATGGAAGCTGATCACCGCCAGCCTTCCACCGGGCTTGAGGCGCGCCATCGCCGCGTCCAGGCCGGCTTCAAGGTCGGCCAGTTCGCGGTTGATGTGGATGCGAATGGCCTGGAAGCTGCGCGTGGCCGGGTGGATCTTGTCCTTGCCACGCGGCATCACCGAGGCGATCAACTCCGCCAACTCGGCGGTGCGGGTGAAGGGCTGCTTGTCGCGGCGGGCCACGATGGCCTTGGCGATGCGGCGGCCCTGGCGCTCTTCGCCATAGGTCCACAGCACGTCCATCAGCTCGCGTTCTTCAACACGGTTGAGCCACTGCGCCGCGCTTTCGCCGCTGTCCGGGTCCATGCGCATGTCCAGCGGGCCGTCCTTGCCAAAGCTGAAACCACGCTCGGCCACGTCCAGCTGAGGCGAGGACACGCCCAGGTCGAACAGCACCCCGTCCAGGCCGTCGGCGGTGGCGTCCCAGTGCAGCAGGTCGGCGAAGCTGCCCCGGAAGATCGAGACGCGCGGGTCCGGCGCGAAATCGCGCTCGGCTACCGCAATCGCTTCAGGATCCTTGTCCATGACCAGCAGCCGGCCTCCGGGACCGAGTTGCGCGAGCACGCCACGGGCGTGACCGCCACGACCAAACGTGCCATCGAGATACGTACCGTTTTCGATCACCCTCAGGCCGTCTAGGACCTGTGTGTACAGAACCGGCAGGTGCCCCGCCGGCGACTGCGACACCGGAAGGTGACCGGTCTGCGCTGCTCCGCGCATCCGGGCACCCCGGCTCACAACTTCAGGTCGAGCAACCCATCGCCCAGATCCCCGTCAGACAACGTCTGCTGGATCAACGCGCGATGTGCCTGCTCGCTCCACAATTCGAATTTGTCGCCCATGCCGAGCAGAACCGCCTTCTTTTCAATGCCAACGGCACCGCGGTGGCTGGCAGGAATACTGATGCGGCCGTTGCCGTCCAGCTCCAGATGCGCGGCCGAGCCGACCAGCTTCTGTTGCAGCAGACGCACGACGCGCTGTGTGTTGGGTTTGGCCATGACGTCGTCGCGGACCCGTTCCCACTCGGTTTCGGCATACAGCCACAGGCAGCCGGACTCGAAGGGGTTGTAGGTCAGGACCAGGCGGTTGTTGCTCACACGCGCGACAAGGTCACGATGCGCGGTGGGAACCGCCATGCGTCCTTTATCGTCAACCGTGATGGCCGTCTCGCCCTGAAACACGACGCGTGCACCTTTCCTTCGCCTGGATGAAACATTGAACCACGAAAAACCACAAAAAACCCGGTTTCACCTCTGTTGCCCACCTTAGCAGTGCCGATTGGGTTGTCAACAACTTTGCGAACGGGAAATCACTTTGAACATCAAGGGCTTGCAGCAATGTTTAGAGACTTGTTCAAGGCTTATCCACAAGTTGCTGTTTCGTCTCATTTTTTGAGATTGGGGCGAAGTTCAGGCCTGTGTAGAGGGCGTGAAACATAGGCGCGTATTCATGCGAAGGCCCGTCGCCATTGGCGGGGCCTTGCGCAAACCCAGCACAATGTCGGCCATGTGCCTGCTTGCCCTTGCCTGGAAAACCCACCCCCGCTGGCAGCTGCTGATGGCCGGCAACCGCGACGAGTTCCACGCCCGCCCCACCGCCGCGCTGGCGGCCTGGCCGGCGCCCGACCACGGGCTGCTGGCCGGACGCGACCTGCGCTCGGGCGGCACCTGGGCCGGCGTCGGGGCCGACGGCCGCATGGCGGTGGTGACCAACGTGCGCGACCCGCTGGCCCGCCAGACCGGCCCCTCCCGCGGCGCCCTGGTGGCCGACTACCTGCGTGACACCGCCCCGGCCGCCCGCTTCGCCGATGGGCTGGCCGCCCGCGCCGCCGACTTCGGCCCGTTCAACCTGCTGCTGGCCGACCGCCACAGCTGCCAGTTCCTGGGCAACCACCCGGCGGGCCGGCAGGCGTTGGCACCCGGCGTACACGGCATGTCCAATGGGCCGCTGGATGCGCCCTGGCCCAAGACGGAGCGCTTGAACGCCACCCTGCAGGGCTGGATCGCCAGCGGCAGTGACGACCTGGCCCGGCTGTGGGCGGCGCTGGCCGATGAAACCCGCGCCGATGACGGCGCCCTGCCCGACACCGGCATCGGCCTGGAACGCGAGCGCTGGCTGAGCGCGGCATTCATCCGCAGCCCCGAGTACGGCACCCGCGCCAGCACAATCATCGCGCTGGATGCCGACGCCCAGGGCTTCATCCACGAGCGCCGGTTCGGGCCGGACGGCAGCTGCATCGGTGAGACCCGGCTGGCGGTTACGCCGACGGCTGCGGGGACATGACGCGACCAGCGCGTTTTCGTCGGTGTGCGACGGGGCACTTCAGCCGCGATTGAAGGTGTTCACCGAAGTTTAACGCGTTGCGCTGCAACGGATTTCAGGCCATGACGCCGGGCTGGCCCGGGCGAGCGTCGGCCATGACCGGCACCGGCATTGGCCGTGGGCTTGACCCCTCCCCCTCCGAGACGAGGATAAAGCGGGCGGCACCTTCGCCGCGCCCTCTTCGGAACAAGACCTGCATGCGACGCATCCTCTTTCTTTTGGCCAGCCATCTGCTGGTCCTTGGCGTGGGCTTCGGCCTGGGCGTGTACTTCCTGCCGATCCTGACCGCCCCCGACGATCCGCCGGTGCAACAGGTGCAGGCCGCGATGGAGCAGGCCCGCTACCACGCCACCTTCCACCGCAACCAGAAAGGCAGCGACGCGTTGCACTGGGCCGACGGCGCACTGAGCGTGAGCGCCACCCAGGTCGCGTTCACCGGCAAGATCGCCCCGGGGCCGGACTACAAGGTGTATCTGACCCGCGAGTTCGTCGACACCAAGGCCGGCTTTGAACGGATCAAGGCCGATGCGGTGCGGATCGGCGAGGTGAAGACCTTCAACCGGTTCCTGGTCGATGTGCCACCGGGCGTGGATGTCGAGGAATTCACCACCGTGGTGGTGTGGTGCGAGCGCTTCGCGCAGTTCATCTCGGCCGGGCAGTATCGAACACCGGGGTGATCGCCCGCCCTGCGCATGCCGGGATGTGGGACAATGCGCGCGGCGGAGTCGGCCAGACAGTCGCGTCATCCCTTGCGGATGCCGAGGAAAGTCCGGGCTCCATAGGGCAAGGTGCCAGGTAACGCCTGGGCGGCGCAAGCCGACGGAAAGTGCAACAGAAAGATACCGCCTACGTTTCCTTCGGGAAGCCGGTAAGGGTGAAATGGTGCGGTAAGAGCGCACCGCGAGTCTGGCAACAGACCGGCACGGCAAACCCCACCTGGAGCAAGACCAAATAGGGACCTAATGGCGTGGCCCGCGTCGGGTCCGGGTAGGTTGCTTGAGCGCTGCGGTGACGTAGCGCCTAGAGGAATGACTGTCCACGACAAAACCCGGCTTATCGGCCGGCTCCGCCCTTTCATTGCATTCTGCAATGAAGCCCCACGGTTTGCGGCGCAAACCGTGGGCCCCGGGCGCCACCAGCATCCAATTCCCCGCGGCTGTCGCCGCGCCCCCTTTACTAAAGGGGGCTACATGACATCATGCAGATGCATGTCCTTGATCGAAGACGGCCCGTAGAGCCGGGCTCTGCCCGGCTGCTGTGAACCGCGCGCCTGCGCGGCGCGCTTGGCCTGCACATCCGGTAGAGCCACCCCATGGGTGGCTGCCTCACGTTCTGGCACCGCGTGCAGCCACCCATGGGGTGGCTCTACCTTCTTTGGCATCGCGTGCAGCCACCCATGGGGTGGCTCTACCTTCTTTGGCATCGCGTGCAGCCACCCGTGGGGTGGCTCTACCCCGCCCACGTGGGGCGATCAACTGCCGTACAACGCCTTTCTGGGGGCACCGGTTATCTCGGCGGCGAGCTTGGCTGCGGTGGACGGCGGGAGGTGTTCGCTGAGTTTGGCGTACATGCGGCGGCCGGCGGCCAGCTGGGCCTGATCGTCGTCGGCGGCGCCCTGGACCATCACCACGAACTCGCCCTTGCGCTGGTTGTCGTCGGCTTCCACCTGCTGCAGCAGCGAGCCCAGGGTGCCGTCGAGCACGGTTTCAAACAGCTTGGTCAGCTCGCGCGCCAGCACCGCCGGGCGCTCTGCGCCGAAGGTGGCGACCATGTCGGCCAGCGATTCGGTGATGCGGTGCGAGGATTCGTAGAACACCAGCGTGCGGGTTTCGGCGGCCAGGCCCTGCAGGCGCTCGCGGCGGCCCGAGCCCTTGGCCGGCAGGAAGCCTTCGAAGGTGAAGCGGTCGCTGGGCAGGCCGGCCACACTCAATGCGGCAATGGCAGCGCAGGCGCCCGGCACCGGGCTCACCCGGATGCCCGCCTCGCGGGCGGCGCGCACCAGCCGGTAGCCCGGGTCGCTGACCAGCGGAGTGCCGGCATCGCTCACCAGCGCCAGTGACTCACCGGCCTGCAGCCGCGCCACGATGCGCTGCGCCATGGCCTCTTCATTGTGGTCGTGCAGCGCGACCAGCGGCTGCTGGATGCCGAAGTGGGCCAGCAACTGGCCGCTGCGGCGGGTGTCCTCGGCGCAGATCGCCGCCACCGAACGCAGCACGTCCTGTGCCCGCGGGGTCAGATCGGCCAGGTTGCCGATCGGGGTGGCAACGACAAACAGCGTGGGGACAGCACTCATCGCAACGTCACTCATGGGTCAAGGGTAGAATCGTACCGTTCCCCGGCCCTGGCCGCTGCCCCCATCCAATGGACCTGATCATGAACAAGCCCGTCGCACGGATCTCCGCCCTGTCGTTGTCGCTGCTGCTGCTTGCCGGCTGCGCCACGACGAGCCTGACCAGCGCGCCCGAATCGCCGGCCCAGGCCGAGGCGCTGGCATTGATCGATCAAGGCAAGCCACGCGATGCGGCCGTGCAGTTGGAAGCGCTGGCCAACACGCTCAAGGGCGGCGCGCGTGCCGGTGCACTGGCCGATGCCGCGTTTGCCTGGCACGAAGCCGGCGACAACGCCCGCGCACGCAGCCTGCTGGCCCAGATCACCCCGCGCCAGCTCAACGGCGCCAGCCTGCAGCGCTATCACCTCACCAGTGCCGAACTGGCCCTGGCCGACAAGCAGCCGGCGCAGGCGCTGGCCCTGCTCAAGGAATCGTCGGACACCATCGCCCCGCCACTGCGCACCCGCTGGCAGCTGGCCCGTGCCAACGCGCTGCAGGCCACCGGCGACATCATCGGCGCCGCACAGGAACGCGCCCGCGCGCACGCCGCGCTCACCGGCCAGGCCCGCATCGAGAACCAGCAGGCCATCGCCGGCCTGCTCGGCACGCTCGACAATGCCACCCTGCGCGCCCGCGCCGCCGCGCTGCCGGCCAACGAGCCGCTGTACAACTTCGCCGGCCGCGCCCTGATCGCGCGCGGCCTGCCGCTGCCGCGTCCGTTCGATCGCGAACAGGCGGTGCAGTTCGACACCAGCAAGCGCCCTCCGGCCATGAGCGATGGCTATCGCCCGCCGGTGAAGATGGCCGTGCTGCTGCCGCTCAGCGGTCGCCTGGCCACGGCCGCGCAGCCGGTGCGCGATGGCCTGCTCAGTGGCTACTACGGTGAAACCCGCCGCCGCCCGGACATCCAGTTCATCGACACCGCCGGCACAGCCGCCGGTGCCGTCGCCGCGTACGACAAGGCGGTCAATGCCGGCGTCGATTTCGTGGTCGGCCCGCTCGGCCGCGACGAAGTGGACGCCGTGTTCGGCCGCGCCCAGCTGCCGGTGCCGGTGCTGGCGCTGAACCGCGGCAAGAGCAGCCCGCCGGCCGGCAGCGCCGGCTTCTCGCTGGCCCCGGAAGACGACGGCATCATCGCCGCCGAATACCTGCGGGGGTGCGAGCGCAGCAAGGTGCTGGTGGTGCACAGCAATGACGACAACGGCCGCCGTGCCGCCGCCGCGTTCCGCGAGCGCTTTGCCCAGCGCGGCGGCCAGGTGGTGGCCAGCATCGGCGTGGGCGAAACCGTGGGCAACATCGATGCGCAGATCCGCGCAGCCGGTGCCGTCGACGGCGTGCTGCTGGCGGTGAAGGCGCCGCAGGCGCGCGCACTGGCCCCGCAGCTGGCGCTGGCCGGTGCCGGTGGCGCCACCCGCGTGGGCACCTCGCAGCTCACCGTGGGTGCCGGCAAAGCCGACGAAGACATGGCCCTGGATGGCATCGTGTACCCCAACGAAGCATGGAACGTGCGCGGCGTGCCGGGCCTGCCGTCGGCCAGCACCGCCGGGCAGATCCTGCCCAGCGCGCGCGGCGCCTCCGGCCGCCTGTTCGCGTTTGGTTTCGATGCGTGGAAGATCAGCGCGTACCTGGACAAGATGGCCAACGAAGGCGGCCTGCCCGGCGCCACCGGCACGCTGTTCCTGGACAGCAACGGCAATGTGCTGCGCGTGCCGGCGTGGTCGACCTTCAGCGGCGGCCGGCCGATGCCGATCGCCAGCGCCAACTAAGCAACATGCCGACCGCGCGGGCACAGCGGGGCGCGGCGGTGGAAGCGGCCGCGCAGGCGTACCTGTGCAACGCCGGGTTGCAGCCGATCAGCGCCAACGCGCGTTATCGCGGCGGTGAACTGGATCTGGTCATGCGCGACGGCGACACCACCGTCTTCGTGGAGGTGCGGTACCGGGCCAGTGCCGGATTTGGCGGCGGCGCGGCATCGGTGGACCTGCGCAAGCGGCGCAAGCTGGCGCTGGCCGCGCAACTGTTTCTGTCGTCCCACCCGGCCCTGGCCACCCGGCCGTGCCGGTTCGATGTTATCGATGCCTGGGGGGAACCGCCGCAGCTGAACTGGCTGCGCGATGCGTTCCGGCTGGAGGATTGCTGATGGATCGGTGGGATGTGGATGATTCCGGGTTGGCGTGCAGCCGGGCAGAGCCCGGCGCTACGGGGCGGTGGGGTGATTCCGGCATTGCCTTGCGCCGGCCAGCGGCCGGGGGCGTGGCGCATGCCTAGTGTGTTCACGCATGCGGCGATTCCGTTGGCGCTGTGGTGTGCGTCCGATCGCGGTCGCATCTCTGCGCCGTTGCTGGCCGCTGGCGTGGTCGCCGCGATGCTGCCCGATGCCGATGTGCTGGCCTTCGCGCTGCATATTCCCTATGCCGACAGCTTCGGCCACCGCGGGGCCAGTCATTCGATCGTGTTTGCCGCGGTGCTGGCCGTGCTCGCTGCCCTGCTGCATACGCGCCTGCGCGCCAGTGCAGTGCAGGCCGCCGCGTTCGTTGGCATCAGTGCGCTGTCGCACCCGCTGCTGGACGCGTTCACCTCCGGCGGTCTCGGGGTTGCCCTGTGGTGGCCGTGGAGTGGCGAGCGGTTGTTCGCACCGTGGCGCCCGATCCGCGTGTCGCCGTTCGCCGGGCAGTTCTTCAGCGCGCGCGGGCTGGCCACTGTTGTGTCTGAACTGCGTTGGGTGTGGTTGCCGCTGGCCGCCGCCGTGATCGGCTGGCGGCTGATCCAACGCGCCCCCGTGAATTCCCGGACCGCCTGATGTCGACCACCCCCGCCCTGCCCGCTGCCTTTCTGTCCACCGTACATGCCCTGCTGGGCGACGACGGCTGGCGCACCGATGACGCGGTGCTGGCCGCCCACGCGCAGGACAACTCCTGGCGCAGTCAGCTGCCGCTCGGCGTGGCGTTTCCGCGTGACCGCGAGCAGGTGGTGGCGCTGGTCCGCGCCTGCCGCACGCACCACGTGGCCCTGGTGGCGCGCGGCGCGGGCACCGGCACCACCGGCGCGGCGGTGCCGGTCAACGGCAGCATCGTGCTGTCGTTCGCGCGCATGGCGCGCATCCTCGCCATCCAGCCCGGCAACCGCTGCGCGGTGGTCGAACCGGGCGTGCTCAACGGCGACCTGCAGCAGGCGTTGATGCCGCACGGCCTGTTCTGGGCACCGGACCCGTCCAGCGCGGACATCTGCAGCATCGGCGGCAACCTGGCGTGCAATGCCGGTGGCCCGCGCGCGGTGAAGTACGGCACCAGCCGCGACAACGTGCTCGGGCTGGTGGCGGTAACCGGCGCAGGCGAACTCATCCACTGTGGTGGCGCCTATACCAAGGACGCCACCGGCTACGACCTCACCCACCTGCTGGTAGGCAGCGAAGGCACGCTGGCGCTGATCGTGGAAGCCACCCTCAAACTCACCCCGCTGCCGGTCGCCCAGGCCGGGCTGCGCGTGCTGTACCGCGATGCCGATGCGGCCGCCGCGGCGGTATCGCGCCTGATGGCGCAGCCGGTGGTGCCCACGCGATTGGAATTCATGGATGCACGCAGCCTGGAGCTGCTGCGCCGTAACGGCGCCGACGTCCCCGAGGCCGGCGCGATGCTGCTGGTGGAAGCCGACGGCGACCACGACACCCTGCCCTACCTGCTGCAGGCGCTGGCCACCGCCGCCGAAGGCGAGGGCCTGATCGCGCTGGACGTGGCGATGGAAGGGGCGGCCCGCGAAAAACTGTGGGCCGCACGCAAGGCGCTGTCACCGGCGCTGCGCAGCATTGCGCCGGGCAAAATAAACGAAGACGTGGTGGTGCCGGTGTCGCGCATTCCCGACCTGGTGGCCGGCGTGCAGGCGCTGGCCCGCGACTACATGCTGACCATCGTCACTTTCGGCCATGCCGGCAACGGCAACCTGCACGTCAACATTCTTTACCACCCCGACGACGCCGACGAGAACGCGCGCGCGCATGCCGCGCTGCCGAAGATTTTTGAACTGACCTTGGCACTCGGCGGCACGTTGTCCGGCGAGCACGGCATCGGGTTGGCCAAGCGCGATTTCATGGCCCAGGCCTTTTCCCCGGCCACGCTGGCGGCGATGCGGGCGATCAAGCACGCGCTGGATCCGGACGGCATCCTCAACCCGGGCAAGGTGCTGCCGCCGGCATAAGGACCTGCGTTGATGTGGGCGATGAATCCCGCGCTGCGCGCGGCACGCCCAGTGTGTGCGATGCGTGCTGCGCTCAGGGGTTGGCGTCGAACACCACGGTCATGTCACCGGACCAGTGTGAGCCGGGCGTCCGCAGCATCTCCGTCACCGCCTCGCGTTCGGCGGTAAAACGCAGCGTCGACCGCCGCTGCATCAGGTAGCCATCCGGAGTGAAGCGCGGTGCTTGTGCGTCGTTCGACGACAGCGCGGTGAACTGCGCCGGACGGCCATCGCGGAGGTTGGTCATGCCGGGAATGGTCACGTCGACATCCACCGGCACCACCACGTCATCCGCGTGGTTGCGGATGCCACAGCCGGTGCCCGCCGGATGCTCGCACAGCAGCTTCGTGCTGAAGTCCATCGAGGTCGTCAGATGGAAGGGCAGTTCCTGGCGCAGGCGTGCGGGCGGCAGCCCGTGGTCGATCCAGCGCGACCAGCCGCCCTCTGGCGCCAGCTGTACGCGCGGCGATTCGGCGGGAAACGCCACCTTGAAGTCATGGGCCACGTTCAGCAGCAGCTGCAACGTCAGCTCCGAATCCGAGTAGTTGCCCTGGCCCAGATCAATCTGCTGCCCATTGCCCACGGTGTAGGTGACGCTGCCGGTGTACTGGCCATCCTGGGCCTGCAGCGGATTGGGGGTTTCAAGGTGGTAGCCGATGGAGAAGTACAAGTACCCCGCCACCCGGTTGGTCTCCTTCCTCGGTGAGCGGACGCAGACGACATTCGCGTCCGCGACGTCCCAGGCATAGCGATACATGGACCCATTGCCGTAACCGAGTCGACCACGGCAGCCGCCGCTTGAAGCGCCATTGGCACCGGGCCCCGTACCATCGTTGCTCGTGCCCCACTCCATGCCCACCAGGAACAGTCGGATCCGGGCGTTCAGTTCGTGATTGTTCGCGTTGCGGACAACCACGTCCCGCCAGTTCCCATCGGCGGCCAGGTACCACTTCTCGCGCGGATCGTCCCCGCCACCGAACAGGCGCCGCTCGGTTACATTCAGCCCCGTAGCGATCGTGAAATCACCTGGCTTGCACGACGCGCCGTGCTGCGCACAGAAACCAGACTGGGGCGTCGTATTGACGAACCGGTTATGCGTGGGGTCCAGCGCGGACGGGCGGAAGTCGGCAGTGATGTTCAACTCGACCGCTTGCGCGGGCACAAGCCCGCCCATCATCAGCGCCAACACCCACGCGATGGGCCAATACGCGCCGGCGTCGGCGATGGAACGTTCATAAGCAGTCATGGGATTTCCTCGGGAATTGGTTCACGGGCCCGCCAACGGACTCGGGCAGCCAATGCGGCCCACCATCAGCACATCCCCCTCACGGGGGTGCTGCCCTTCTTCCATGGTCAGCACGCAGCTGACCAGACTCGGGTAGCGCAGCTCCACCACCGGCGCGCGTGCACTCAGTTCCAGGGTGAAGAAGCCCTCTTCCTGGCTGACGCTGCGCCCGGCATGGTTGATCACCTGCACGCCGCGTACGCCGTTGCCATCGGCATCCAGCACCTGGCCCATCACGGTGAAGGTGCGCAGCACGTCCACGGTAGCATGCATGACGCCGCCCTTGTTGAGGTGATAGCTGAACGTGGCCGGCTGCAGGGTGGCTGCCGGCGCATGGCGGCCCTCGAAATCGAACTGGATGTGGCCCGGCCGATAGGCGTTGGTGGGGACGAAGTTGCGGCCCGGCCGCAGCACGACGCCACCGCCGTGATTGTCATCGGCGCGGAGTACGACGTCCGGGTAGTCACTGCGCACATCAACGATGACGCCGGTATCCACGCCGCTACTGCGACCCTGGCCGAGCATCGCTGCGTGCCCGGCCCCCAGCACCAGCGTACTGTCGAGATTGGCAGTGCCACTGAACCTGCCGCTGTCGGCGGCACGATACATCTGCACGTCGCCCTCCAGCAGCGGGCTCTGCAGATACGCGCCGGCACCGGCGCCGATGCCACCGCGCTCGGCGCTGACGGTACCGTTCACGCTCTGCAGCAGCGCTCCATCCACGCGTTGGGTGGCCGCCGCAGTCACGTAGGTGTCGCGTTGGCCGCCTTCGCCGGTGCGGCTGCCCAGGCTACCGCTGTAGCTGCGGCGCTCACTGCCCAACGACACGCTGAGGGTCAGATCGATCCCGCGCTGGCGACGATACTGGGTGTACCGGTTGCCGGGGCGGTCGTAGGCCGAGATCCGCCAGTTGGCGTCGTGCTTGCCGAACAGGGTTTCACGGCGACCGTACGACACGTCGATGCCGGTGCCGCGGGTAAATCCGGAGCTGTGTGCCACGCGCAGGCTGGCGTTGTCGCGATGGCTGAAACGGTGGGAGATGGACACGGCCGAGGTGTCCTGCCAACCGCCCCGGGTCTCCCAATGCGGCGCTGCACCCGCGCCAGGCACGACGCGCTGACGTTGTTCGGCCCAGCTGCGCGCGTGGTTGGCGACCACCGATCCGCTGCCATAGCGGTACAGCGCCTGCAGATCGACCCCACGCCCGGCATCGCTGGAGGTGTAGAGGTTGGTGTAGGTACTGAAGCGATCGCTGGCCTGCCAGTCCATCGACAGCCCCGCAGCGCGGCGCTCGCCGTTCTGCTGCACGGTAACGCCAGCCACCGCGCGCGGATGCAGCAGGTAGTTGACTACGGCACCGGCGGCGACCTTGCCTTCCTGGGGTGCGTTTCCGCTGTCAAGCAGCCCGCGCTGCTGGCCGGCGAAAGCGCTGTAGCGCCAGCGTCGCGTGGGATCGCGCCAGCGGCTCGGCTTGTGGATGGAGGCGGTTTCGCGCGACACCTCACGCCCGTCTTCGAGCACGCGCAGTTCCACGTCGTAGATGCCGCCGGGCAGGCGCCGTGTATCGATTTCCTGGATACCCGGGGTGACCGTCTGGGTGGACAGCAGGTTGCCATCGCGAAGGATCTCCACCACGCCGTCGCGGCTGGCAGTGACATACACCGGGTAGGCGCTGGCGCTGCGGGTATCGGCCAGCAGCACATCCGATGAACCCAGCATCACGCCCAGCGCCGTCTCGTTCGGGGTACCAGGCGCGCGCGGCTGGCGGATGATGCCTTCAAAGGTGGGCAGAAAGTAGCCGGCACGCACGAAGTGGTCGCCCAGCTCGCGCTGTGCGTACAGCGCGCTCAGGTAGTGCTCGCTGCGATCCGGTTGCGCAAAGTACTGGTAGCTGCCTACCGTGCTCCAGCGGCCGATGCTGCCATTCAGCTCGGCGCTGTAGCGCGCACTGGTGGGTTGGTCCTGGCCGGTGTACACGGCCAGACTGTTACGCACGATCAGGCCCTGGCTGCCGTGCGCGGGCAATGCGATATGGCGGGCCTCCTGCTGTGTCCCCCCAGGGGTCAGCAGGGTAAGCAATGAATTGGCCAGGCTGTAATGCACCGCGGCCAGGCCGCGGCAGTGGTCGCTGCATACGCCCAGCGCCATCGGCTCGGACAGCTGCTCGGCCCAGCGTGCGCGTTCGGTTTGTGGCCAGGGGCTGTCATGGCTTTCGCCAAAGCCGATCAGCTGCATGCGGTTGTCTTCGTGCAGCAACACCTCTGCATCGCCGAGGTACTGCCCATCCAGCTCCACGCGCACGGTCAGCGGGTTGCCGAACAGATGCGCGCGGAACTCCGCCGGCATGCGCTCGCGCTGTTCCAGAAGGCTGGGCAGGTCACCCAGCACCAGGCCCGCGGCCTGCGATGACGCGGCAACGACCACGGCACCGATGGCGACGGTCAACCGGGCCAGGGGAATGCGCACGCAATGGAGTCTGGGAAACACGTTATTTACTCGGGCCTGGGGAATGCGCACGCAATGGAGTCTGGGAAACACGGTATTTACTCGATCCAGGGGAATGCGCACGCAATGAAATCTGGGAAACACGGTATTTACTTCGGCCTCCCTGCCGCATCCGTGGATGCGGCAGGGAGCACCTGCAGGGCTCACGGATCGGCGATATCGCTTTCGAAGATCATGTGGAACTGGCCGCCATAGCTGCCCTGCTTGTAGCCGTCGGCCGGCACCGTGGGGGCGATGGCAAAGGCCAGCGACTTGCCAGCGGCGGCCTGCGCTGCGTTGGCGACGGTGATCTTTGCGGCGGCGGTGTCCGGTACGGCCACGTTGTCCAGCTTCACCACCAGGTCCACGACATCGGCAGCGGAGGCCATCTGCGCCGGGGCCGACAGGTAGGCGCTGATGGCCGCCGGCGACTTGACGTTGATGACACGGCCGGACAGTTCACCCAGCGTCTGGCGTGCGGTATCCCACGGCAGGTTCTGCGGCAGGCCTTCCCAGCCATCGGGCGTGGACACCTGAAGGCCGGCACTGTTGGGCACATCGGCCGTGACGTTGATGGTGATCGACTTGTTTTCGGTGGCGGCGTGGCTGAGCGCCGGCACCAGGAGCGCGGCTGCGGCTGCGGCCAACGCGTATTTTTTCACGGACATGGAGTTGTTCCAGGAAGAGTGGATGGAGGGGATGCCAGGACGCAGGCACAGCAACCCCGACGGGCGCCTGGCGGACCCGGTGGGCAGTAAACAGAGACGGAACAGAACGATCAGCGGCGCGAATCGATGCTGCGCTGGTTGTCGCCTTCCTTCAGGTCGTAGCGGAGGAACTGGCTGTCGGCCACTTCCAGCGCGTAGGAGCGGCCGGGCCGGACGTGGACGATGATGCCGGGCGTGCAGGTGTCCGGGCTGGCACTCTCGCACTGGCGAAGGTTGTCCAGCACCACGGTGGCGTTGCCGTGGTTGTACACGTGGCCATCCTGCACACGGGTGTCATAGCGCGCGTTCTCCGGCGCGATGAACAGAATCGTGCCGTAGCCGGTGAACATGCGAACGGACGCGTTCAATTCCGCCGCTTCCCGCGCCTGTTCTTCGCTGAGCGAAAACTCCTCGGCGCTGGGTGCCACCGGGATGAAGCGCAAACGGTAGTAGCGTTCCTGGTCGCGCGCGCCGCGATACACCAAGCGCGTGGCCTGTTGGCCGTTGCCGGCAATGATCAGGCGGCTGGGGCTGGCGATGACACCGTGCGCGGCAGGGTCGTTGCGTACCAGCGCCGCACCATCCACCGGTGTTTCACTGGCCTTTCCTTCCGCGTCGAAGTGCATCTGGGTCACTTCCACACGCACGTAAGCCGTCGTGTCACCGGTGTTGCGGATGCGCTTGAGCAGGTTGCTGTGGGTGGGTTCCAGGTAGTCGAACAGCACACCCACACTGATCTGCGGCGTGCTGGCATGGGTGGTGCCGGCGACAAGGACCAGCAGAAGAGAACAGAGGACGCGTTTCATGGCGGACCCGCGGGGAGGAGAGTGGTCATTTCACAGGAATTTCCAGCCGCCATCAATGCAATATATTGCAAAGACGCGCAGCGGCAGGCTAATGCAATGATTCCGCTGCCATGCATCATTGGGAATGGCGCGTGCCTCAGGCTGCGTCTCCCGGCCGCCGGGGCCACCGTGTCCTGCCGTGCACGCCCCAGCCTTCCATAAGGAATGATTGCATTATCGGGGATGTCTGGGCTGATCCGGGCTGATGCTGATGGAAGACCGCACGCGAGAAACTGTGGGCCGCACGCAAGGCGCTGTCACCGGCGCTGCGCAGCATTGCGCCGGGCAAAATAAACGAAGACGTGGTGGTGCCGGTGTCGCGCATTCCCGACCTGGTGGCCGGCGTGCAGGCGCTGGCCCGCGACTACATGCTGACCATCGTCACCTTCGGCCATGCCGGCAACGGCAACCTGCACGTCAACATTCTGTACCACCCCGACGACGCCGACGAAAACGCACGCGCGCATGCCGCGCTGCCGAAGATTTTTGAACTGACCTTGGCACTCGACGGCACGTTGTCCGGCGAGCACGGCATCGGGTTGGCCAAGCGCGATTTCATGGCCCAGGCCTTTTCCCCGGCCACGCTGGCGGCGATGCGGGCGATCAAGCACGCGCTGGACCCCGATGGCATCCTCAATCCGGGCAAGGTGCTGCCGCCGGGGTGAAGTGCCGCCGCCGCGGCTGTGACCCGGAACGCTGCACCGCGCGACGCTCCGCACCGGTTCAGTGAGGCTGGCCGACCGCGCTTGAGCTCGACCAACGTGCTTTGCCTGCATTGATGCGAGGAAATGCACCGGTTCGATCAGCACCTCCTTGATCCGGCGGCGCGATCAGAGGCCTGTAGCGTGTTCACCGGGGTGACCAGCGCGCGCCGAACATGGGCGCGGCTCTACCGCCCACGGGCACCGCGACAGCCTTCAGCGGTAGCTGGCGGTCAGAACTGCCTGGCCTTCCACCACGCCCGGCAGGTAAGTGCCGGCTTCGCGGTAGTAGCGCGCCGCCACCGGAATGTCCTGCTTGCCCGTGGCACTCTGCGGCAGCGTCCAGGTCTGCCCCAGCACCACCGGCGCGCCCTCACGCAGCAGCTCCACCCGCACGCCCTGGGCGGTGGCCTTGGGCGTGGGCAGCAGGCGGCTGCCGGTGTTGGCCGGCTGGGTGGCGTCGGTCAGCATCAGATCCACCGGAAACCGGCCGTTGCAGGTCATCACCACGTTGAAGCCCTGCTCGGCGGCGGTGCTGCCAGCGGCCGGCAGATCGCCCAGATTGATGTCCTGCAAGGTGACTGCCTTGTCGGCCAACGTGCAGGTCTTGGTGCGCAGGTTGGCAGTGACGTCATAGTCATCCACCTTGACCAGCGCAGGGAAGTTCGGCGAGGCGTAAGTAATCGTGCCCAGCACCGTGGTAGGCAGCGACTCCGCCAGGCCACCGCGCGAAATCGTGGCCATGCGCACCACCGAAAAGCGGACGTCACCGGTGATGCCACTGCCCGGGAAGTGCAGCGTCGTGCGCACATCGAACGGAAAGCGGTAAGATGTGACGCTGCCGTCTGACGCGATGTACTGGAACACAAGCAGCGGCGTCCGCGGCCGTCCCTTTACGCCAAACGCCGGGTAAGTCTCGCCATCGACGATGACGTTGCGAACGTACTCCAGGTCTGGCATTGCCGCAGATACATTGACGGGCGTTTCCCCGGCACCGCAGTTCCCAAGAAAGCTGGCATTGCCGTTGTATTGCCAGCTGCCGACCACCACATCGGCCTCGGTATCATCCCAGGTTTGGATGGTGATGCTGGTGGTTTCGCCCGGGTTCACGGATGTACACGCTTCGGCGCTGGCGGCAGCCGCCAGTGCAAGCACCCCTGCGCAGACACAGTGACGCACGATCACGCGCGCCCTGCCCGGGCCGGTGTGGCACGATGAAGTACGCGCATTGGCAGATAAGGAAATGAACGGCATGGTGATCACCCTGGCAAAGAGGTAGCGAAACACTTACTTGTAGACAGCCGTGACCGTCACCTGGGTGCTGACCGCACCGGCGGTCATCGCCGTGCCACTCTTGCGGTAGTAACCGGCGCGCACGTCCAGCTTGGCGGTGCTGGCACCGGCCACGGGCACCGTGGTGGTGGCGCCCTTCTGCAGGTATGTGGTGCCACTGGCGCCTTCCAGCAGGGCCACCGCCACGCCACTGGCCGGGCCGCTGGCCGCGCTGTTCTGCCAATGGTTGTCCTGGGCGGCATCGGCGGTGCCGTCGAAGCTCAGGTCCACGCTGGCCACACCCGCACAGCCGGTGAAGTTCAGCACGCCCGGCTTCAGGCCACTGGCCTGGCCGGGGGTCACATCGCCAGCCTCGATGTCGTCAAGCGCGACGGTCAGGTTGCCCATGGTGCAGGTGCCTGGCAGCACGCGGCCGGTAACGGTGATGGTGGCGGTGTCGGCGCGGGCCGGTGGTGCGGCGGCCAGCAGGGCAACAGTCAGCAGGGCTGCAGTGGCGGAAAAGGTCTTCATGGTGGACTCGATTGGAAAGGGATAAGGGGTTACAGCTGTGCGCCCGCCGGCGGCGCGGCACGCACGGGAGGATCGGTGGCCAGCAGCGCGGCAGGCAGCGGCAGGCAGCGCACCCGGGTCCAGTACTGGCCATACGGATCGGGCTGCGCGGGAATCTGGTAGTCGAGCCGGCAGCGGGTGTCTTGGCCCATCTGCACCGTCAACTGACCCACCGGCTGCGCGGCACGCAGCACGATCACCCCGCCTTGCCCCACGTGGCCGGCCGCACGCCCATCGGCATGGCTGACCGGCACCCCGAAGGACAACGGCACGCCGTCGGCATCGCTGGCGTCGATCAACAAGGTGCGCTCGTTGCGTGCCGCGAAGTTCACCTTGACGATGCTGCCAGCGGTGGGGGCCACGCGTTGCGAACTCTGCTCCACTTCCACGTCCAGCGGCAGGCCGGCCGTATCCAGCTCCACCCGGTTCCAGCGATAGGGGCTGGTATAGGGCAATACGGCATAGCCGTTGCGCGCAACGTTGACCTGCCGGCCGGTGCCGACCCGCGCGCCTTCAGCGCCCTTGGCCTGCACCAGGGCGAAGCTTTCGCCCAGCGATGGGCCCGCATTGAGGCCGCCGGCATGCAGCACCAGACTGCCCGCCGCGCCCAGGTTGGTGCTGCTGTAGCCGCTGGCACGGCTGTAGCCCGCACTGAGGTCGGCGTGGCTGCCCTGGTAGGTGGCATAGGCGTTGTAGCCGTCACTGCCCTGGCCGTTGTTGGCCGACAGACTGTAGGTGAAGCGCCGGTCCTCGCCCAGTGCGCCATTGACGCCCAACTGGCGCTGCGCGCCTGCGTCGCTGTGGGTGAGGCTGCTGCTCAGGCGCGGTGCACTGGCCGCTCGCCCCAGTGGCACGCTCAACTGGAACGACAGCCGGGTATCGGGCTGGCCGGCGACGGTGCGGTAGCGGGTGGCCGACACACTGTAATTGGCCGAGCGCACACTGCTGTGGAAGCCCAGCTGCAGGTCGCGATGGGTGCCACTGCGGTTCCAGTAGGCCACATGCCCGCCGGACAGATAGACCTGGCTGCGCTGCCCCACGCGCTGGGAGAAGTTCACCTGGAAGCGCTCACGGGTGCGCATCAACTGGTCATCGGGCAACTGCCAGTTGCTCCCGCCCAAGCGGGCCACGTCGGTCAATGTCAGGTAGCCGGCCGTGCTGTAGCGATAGGCCGCCAGGCCGACATTGGTGCCGGTGCGGGCGACGTTGCGCTGGAAGTTGACCCGGTAGCTGCTGCCGGTCTGGGCGCGGCCATCGGGAAAGCGGGCACGCGCATGGGTGATGTCGGCACCGATGGCGCCGAAGGGGGTGTTGAACGCCGCACCGAGCAGGCCCGACTGGAAATCGCGTGCGGCCTGCGCGCCGCCCAGCAAGGTCACCCGGTTGTTGATGCCGCGTGCGTAGGTGGCTTCGGCAAAGCGCAGTTCATCCTGCGCCATGCCGGTGTCGCGCAGCGCACCGGCGGTCACGCTGAAACGCTGGTTGCCTTCGCGCAGTGCCTGCGGCACCGCCGAGAACGCGACGGTGAAGCGTTCTTCGCGACCGTCCACTTCGGTCACGCTGACCTCCAGGTCGCCACCCCCGCTGGTGGGGTACAGATCGTCAATGGTGAACGGGCCGGGTGCAACGGTGGTCTCGTACAGCACGCCCCCGTTCTGGCGCACGGTGACCTTTGCGTTGCTCTGCGCGATGCCGCGCACGACCGGTGCGTAGCCACGCAGTGAGTCAGGCAGCATGCGCTCGTCGGTGGCCACGCGCACGCCGGTAAAGGCCACGCTGTCGAACAGCTCGCCACCGGTACCGCCCTGACCCAGCAGCAGCTGACTGTTCCAACGCGGCAGATCGCGTTGCAGGTAGCTGCTGAGTACGCTGGTATGGGTGCCTTGCTGGCCATGGCTGACCGCGCTGCGATGGCGCAGCCGCCACGCGCCGACATTCACGCCCGCGTTGAGGCCGAGGTAGCTGCTGGTGATACCGTTGCCACGGTAGCTGTTGGCGCTGTAGTCCACGAACGCCGCGGAGACGCCGGCATCACGCTGCTCGGGCGCGACGAACCCGCGCGCCTGCCGGCGCAGCGCAGCCTGCGGCAGCGACAGGCTCAGGCGCTGGCGACTGTCGTCGTAGCTGACCACCGCGCCTTCGATCAGCGCAGGCAGGTCGATGCAGGCCGGATCGGCCGCTGCATCGATGGCCTGCAGCCCGGCATCCCCCATTCCCACGGCATCCAGCACTGCACGCGACACACAGGGCCTTGCAACGTGCGGCACATCAGAGGCGATAAAGGTGATGTCGCGCGGACCCAGCGGTTCACCGTTGACCCACACGTCCAGATTATAGATACCGGGATCGATGGGATTGCCATGGCTGAACTGTGAGAGATCCGCACCGCCTACGCCCGCGGCAAAGCCCTCGCTGAACTCAACCTCGCCGGCGGCGCGCGCATGCGCCTGGGGTGCGGCGGCGACCAGCGCGGTGGCCGTGGCGATGGCCACCGCCAATGCGGCAGGGCGGTGCGCAACACGACGCAAGTGCATTGTGGTGAATGGAGTGGGGTTCATGATGTCACGCGTGAATACGGAAGAGTGCGTGTCCAAAAAGGCACGCTGTAGGCGCCGCAGACTACGGACGCTGACTTCGGTCATCTATGCAATAAATTGCAGAAACCTTCGACATTCATGTTGTCGTGCAATCAGCATTTCGATTGATGCATGAAATAAATCGATTGCAACAAATTGTATGGATCCGCCCCGCCCTGTCACTGAGCATGTGCGCCGTCCAGTGTCACCACCGTGGCAAAGGCGTCTCGATTCCCCGGGAATGTCCGCTTGGGTACGGCGCATTGCTGGGCAACAGTACCGGACCATGATCCACCGTCATGGTCGCAGCCCGCGATGCACTGCCGCCGGCGTTTCCTTTTTCCATTCCAATCCAAGAGAGCACTACCCAATGAACCGCATGACTTCTTCGCTGGCCATCGCCCTGGCCGCGAGCCTGGCCGCACCGGCTGCCTTTGCCGCCGACGTGAACATCTCTGGCGAGATTGTCGAGAGCACCTGCGTCGCCGCCATCGCTGGCGGCGTGGACGTGGCCATGGACAAGATGGACCTGGTCGAACTGAGGGCCAACGACCGCGTCGGCCGCCGCGACCTGGACGTCACCGTGAGCTGCCCGGGCTCGGGCGCTGCACAGGATCTGGCCGTGCGCTTCGCTGGCGTGGCCACCGGCGATGGCAGCCTGGCGCTGACCGCCGCCAGCACTGCCACCAACGTGGGCTACAAGATCTTTGACAACAACGACACCCAGCTGAACATCAACACCGCACCGGTCCTGTTCGTGAGCGTGCCGGCCGATGGCAGCGAAGTGGTCAAGCACAGCGTGTGGTACGCCACGACGGGCGGCACCCCCACCGCCGGCACGGCCAACGCCACCGCGCAGATGGACATTGTTTACAAGTAAGCGTGTTAACGGCCGCCCAGGGGGGGGGCGGCCACCTCTCCCCTCTTCAGCGAGCAAGCCAATGAAACTCCCTGCACGTATTTTCCTGCTTTCCCTGCTGGGGACCCTGACCGCCGCACCCGCATCGGCCGCCGTGACCCTGCAAGGCACCCGTGTTGTCTACGATGGCAACAAGAGCGCTACGACCGTCAATGCGTCCAACCGCGGCGACACCGTGGCCCTGGCACAGGTCTGGTTGGACGACGGCGATATCCATGCCAAGGCCGGCACCCAGAAAGTGCCGTTTGTGGTCACGCCCACCACCCGCCGTATCGACGCCGGCGCCAGCCAGGCGTACCGACTGACCTATGCCCCCATGGCCGGCGCCGCCCTGCCCGCCGACCGTGAGTCGCTGCTGTATTTCAACCTGCTGGACATTCCGCCCAAGCCCGACGACATGGAGGGCCGCAATGTGCTGCAGTTTGCGATGCGCACACGCATAAAGCTCTTCTATCGCCCCGCCGGGTTGGTTGGCAACGCACAAGATGCCGCTGCCGCCCTGCTGTGGACGCGTGAGGGTGATGCACTGCGCATCCGCAACCCGACCTCCTACCACGTGACCTTCAGCACGGTGACGTTGCCCGATGGCCGCACGCTGGACGCCGACATGATTGCACCTGGCGCGGAGATGCGGCTGGCATTGCCCGACGGCGCAACGATGCCTGCATCGATCGCCTTCCAGTGGCTGGACGACTACGGCACCCCGCGCGATGCGCAGGCGCGCGTGCAGCTGTGATGCCTCGTGCCGGGTACGGCCCAGTGCGAACCCTGATTCAGATCCCGGTTCACAGACACTGGCGCTGACCTCGACCGGCCTGCTGGCCCTGATCGTACCGCTCATTGCCGTCACGGTACGCCGCCTGCACGACACCGATCGCTCGGGTTGGTGGTACCTGCTGATGCTGGTGCCGTTCGTCGGCCTGGTGGTACTGGTGTTCATGCTGCTGCCGGGCACCCCCGGTCACAACCGCTTCGGTTCGCCGGTGCCCCAGGTGTGATGGGTAGCGCTGGGCCACGCCCGGCGTTTTCGCTCATGGAAAAGCGCTGGTAGCCGCCATTGGTGGTTTCGCCGTCCTCATGCACTTCCTGCGCTTCGGTGAGGCGGCTGATGCGGGCAAGCGGCAGTCACGGCGAGTGGGCCACATGTATCGTCGCGGCCGATTTGAATGGCGCCGCCATGCACCGTAAGTGCGCTCACGCGTCTGTGGCGCGTGCGTCGTGCCCCACCCTGGCGATCCGCCCGACGCACATGGTGCATGCCCGGGTGCAGTCGCTTGGTGGTCGTCAATCGATCGTCGGCCCGGGACGGAAGTCCTGGCGACGTCAGCCGGTTTCAAGCGCTTTCCCCCCCCCCGCGTTGTGCTTCATTAAGAACGCCAATTTTGTCTGCTGGCCACTCGAAGACCACGACGAGAACGATGGCCGTAACGGAGCCGACGTGCCCGAGGCCGGCACGATGCTCCTGGTGGAAGCCGACGGCGACCACGACACCCTGCCCTACCTGCTGCAGGCGCTGGCCACCGCCGCCGAAGGCGAGGGCCTGATCGCGCTGGACGTGGCGATGGAAGGGGCGGCCCGCGAAAAACTGTGGGCCGCACGCAAGGCGCTGTCGCCCGCGCTGCGCAGCATCGCCCCGGGCAAGATCAACGAAGACGTGGTGGTGCCGGTGTCGCGCATCCCCGACTTGGTGGCCGGCGTGCAGGCGCTGGCGCGCGACTACACGCTGACCATCGTCACCTTCGGCCGTGCCGGCAACGGCAACCTGCACGTCAACATCCTGTACCACCCCGACGACGCCGACGAAAACGCACGCGCGCATGCCGCGCTGCCGAAGATTTTTGAACTGACCCTGGCGCTGGGTGGGACGTTGTCCGGCGAGCATGGCATCGGGCTGGCCAAGCGCGACTTCATGGCCCTGGCCTTTTCCCCGGCCACGCTGGCGGCGATGCGGGCGATCAAGCACGCGCTGGATCCCGATGGCATCCTCAACCCGGGGAAGGTGCTGCCACCGGGGTGAAGTGGATTCATGACGTGGGAGCGGACGGCAGCCGGGCAGAGCCCGGCTCTACGGGGCGTGGTCCGCGCTGGGTGATGTCGGTCACATTCATTCCTGTACATAGCCTTCGCCGTAGAACAGATAGTTGATATCGTCTTGGCTGTAGCGGCCCGTGCGCACTATCCCGATGCTCCGTGCAAAATCTGCATCCTCCGGGTCCGGGGTATCTCCAAGCGCGTAGCGCAGCTTCTTTTCTGGAGCCCTGTCGAAGTTGAGCTGCCCGCTCCGGCCATGGGGGTCGGTGTAACGCAGCACCCCATCGTTGAATCGGAACATCAAGGGTTTCTGTCGCGGCAGGGTGCCGCTGCCGGCCTGCGCACCCGCGCAAAGCTGCTGACCACTGCTCGGCTGTGACTGCCCGCCCGATCCCGGGGCACTGACAGAACCGTCGTCCTCGGCGCCATCACCGGCGCCTCCCCCAGCATCGGCCGCCTTCGCCCGTGGCGTAGGCAGCTGGATCATGCCGCTGTCTTCCAACTGCTGCCCCAGTGCTTCCAGGTTGTAGGCGAAACCGGGGCGCAGTCCGTATTGCTGGGCGAATGTGGCATCGGCCGCCACAGGACACCGCAGCACCCTCGCGCCCTCCTGGGTGACAGGGCATCCAAATCGCAGCGTACCCTTGGAAAGGTCACCATCCACATAGATCAGATCATTTCCCACGATGCTAAAGCTGTTGGGATACAGCTCCAACGGCTCGTAGCCATCGATTGTCACAACGACAGCATTGAAGAAGCCCAGTTTTTCGTTGTAGGCAAGGGCCTCATGTGGCGGTGACCACGACAGTATCTCCTCCGGTGCCACGAGCAGGTTCTCGGCACGCTCCACCACGACCGGGGGGCTGTCCGTCGCGTCGGCCAGCTCAGCTTCATGTGCCGGTTCATAACGTAGGCCAGTGGTCTGCTCAAGACCTACGACCAGCGACTTAAGATCGTTGGCGCTGATCGTCCAGTCCCGCCGCTCATCGAACACGCTCAGCACGCCCGTGCTGCCGACATTCACATCCACCGCACCGGCCTTGATCCCGCCGTCCCTGTCCTGGTCAAGGACCCGCAGGTAGGCGATGAACAGATGCCGCGTGCCACCCAGATCGACGTGCTCCATCAGACGAAACGTATTACGGCCCAACTGCTGCGAAGGTTGCTCGGAAACATCAGCGCCGGGCACGTTTTCCAGCAGCGAAACGCTCATCATCGAGAACACCTGATCGTTGCCAAGCGGCTTCTTCGCAGGCAAAGGCCGGCCCGGCTTCGACTGCGGATGCCTGATCTTGAACATCTGCGCAGTGCGCAATTGCTTGGGCATTTCTTCGAGGATGGGGTGGGTCACTGTCCAGCCACCGGCATGCTGGAACCGGCTTGCCGAAGCGCTGAACAGCTCCAGGAAAAGCGCCTGTGCACGGCGATGCACACAGTGCCTGGACAGTTCGCCTCGGCGCGCCAGGAGGGGAACATCCCGGGTAGCCTCTCGAACGCCGTGAAATCGCAGGCAGCGAGGCAGCATAATGGCCGCCGGGCGCTCGGTATCGGGCTCGGTGGTTACACTGCCATCAGAGGTAGTGGCATCAGCTCTGGCGGCAGTACAACACACCGGTACTGATGCCAGCGGCGCTTTGCCATCGGCTGCCACTTTTCCTGGTTTCACAGTAGGATCGATCTTGGCTGCAGCTTTGCGCTGATCTTCTGCGTTCTTGGGCTTGAACACCGCGCTCGATGAATGCGTCAGCGGCCCCATCATCGATTCTTTCCCGGCATCAGCACCTGCACCGGCGCTTGCCGCCTGACCATGTGCGGCAATGGCGTTAGCGCGAGCGACGCCACGCATCTGGTTCGGGCCATCCTTCCTCGCGTTTACATCCAAGCGGTTCCTACGCTCGGACGGATCCGTCCGGCGCACCGTCAGCACACGCTTGTTCACGCCACCACCAGGGCGCTTTGGCCCACGTGCGCCTGCCGAAGACCCACGCGTAGCGGTTGACTTGCCCCTCCTGGCCCAGGCGCCAGGCAATGGCCATGCATCCGGTACAGGCGCCTGCGCATAGGACATCGGGTGCGGATCTGCCACCCTGGCCAGGCCGTGGGAGCGAGCCAATGCGGTGGATACCACGGCCGCATCGGTGCTGGATGCATTCACGACATCGGCACCCGCGCCGATGTGCTGCCGCAAGCCGCGCGGGTTCGGGGTCGATGGAACGGGTGCATTGCCGATCGCACGCACTACGTTCAAGCTGATACGACAGCCTTGTATCAGCCGGGCCAATGGATGGTCGCGGCGCGTGTCGGAAAGAGCAGATGGACCGGCATGCAGCTCATGCAATAGCGCGCAGGCGGCCAGTGCCAGGACTGCATCCTGGTGGTCTGCACAGGCCAGCACCGCTTCCGGCAGAACGTTGGCCATACCCTCACGCAACCATTCCAGCACCGATGCCGGCACCAGCTGACTGAGCGGCAGATGCTGCAACGCATCGACAAGGTGGCCGCGCCCAGCCGCAGACAGCGCCAACCACGTCTGATAGGCGCCGCCCAGGTAAGTGATGCCCGGCACCAGCCGGTCTGCCGCGTTCAGCGCACGCTGCCACAGGATGGCTGTGCCCCAATCCATCAGCCGCTGGCGGGCGGCCACAGGAAGAGGCGGCACAGCCGGCCACCCGTTCGCTTCACTATTGCCCACGCCGGACAAGGCTCGTAATGGCATCGTGGGTATCAGGCGCCGAATCTGCTGCATGACGTTGATGCTGGCGGGGGTACCGCAACGCCGTGCCGGGAAGGTATGCATGAAGGATCTCCTTAGCTGCACGCGTGTCCAATCGTGAACATCGCCTGCACTGTAAGGGCGACCGGGCCAGCCCAGACATCGGAATGCAGCGAAAACTCCCTTTCGGAGGCAGCCAGCACTCCGTATTCTCACCGCCCGTCTCGAAAGGCTTTACGGCCACCGCCGGCAATGCCCTGTCGCGGCGCCCGCCATTTCTCACTATTCCGATGGCAGCGCCCGGGTGGCGCCCTGTAGCGTAGGAGGCCCTTGAGCTGGGTAGGACGGTGACCATGCGGAACCTTTCAGCCATTGAGCAGGCACGCCGGGTGCAGGGCAACAACGCCAGCGGCCGCGCACGCTGCCATGCCCCCGTATCCGGACACCGCCACGCGCAGCACACCGCGCCTCGCCAAGTGCGCAATCGTTCACAGCACTCAACATGGGTGCGCCCGGCCACCGTGGCGCCACTGCTGGTGGCAACGCTATTCATCGCGCCCCACCTGGTCACAGTTGCCAATGCCAGCACACGGCCAGAGCGCCCGCTCCCCTTGTCGATGGGCCTGTCCGAGCCCCTTGCCACACAGCAGCCAGCCTGGTCCATGACCCCGTTTTTTGGCCCGGAACTGGGCACGATCTGGCCATCGTCTGCAGTTGCCGCAGAAGCGCAGGGAGAGACCACTGCCTTCCATTTTCTCGCCGAACTACTGAGCGGCTATTTCTCCAACCCCTGTACAGACCCGGATGCCGATGCCAATGGAGCGTGGAGAGCCACACACCCGCCGGGCCGGAGCGTACCCAGCACGTTTACCGATATACAACAGCAACAGGCCCAGCAGATGGTTACCTGGCTGCAATCACCCCGTCCGCCAGTGTCCAGCGGCGCCGAGCAGGCATTGGCTGACACCTGGGCCAGTGCACAGGCCGCAAGCGACGGCTGGGCGGTATTTTCCCCGCAAGTGACCACGTTGGATGCATTGGCCGACAAGGCAGACCTTCAGCAGTACCTGTGTACCGGCGCCCTGCTGGGGCGAGGAGGCCCAGTGGGCATTCACCGGGCATTGGGCCAATACCTGCTGGCTGCCGGTGCCAACCTCCCCTCCGCATCAAGCGAAGACCTCTTTGCATTGGACGACAACCACCCGGATGTACACGTCCACCGTGCCAGGATAGCTACCCTGCTGGCCAACACGGGGCTACCGCAGGTGCAATGCGCCAGCGCGGCCGCAGTCTGCCACACCATGGAGAAGACAATGGCCCAGGCCAGCATGGGCCTGGGCAAGGTGTCGCTGGCCCAGGCACAGCACCAGGCCCCGGCCTTTGCATGGGCCACGCTCTGGCAAACCCTTGGGTTGGATACCAGCGCGCGTGTCTATGTAGATCTGCCGGCCTTCCAGCAAATGGGCACCATGCTGCAAACACATGCGTTGCAGGACTGGAAATACTTCCTGCGCTACCAGCAAGCCGTGCAGGCAGAGCCCTTCATTGTCCCACCCAACCACGATGGCGCACGCATCCGGCAGCTTGACGACCCCGCTGTGGCAGGACCCGCGCTCAGTGCCGTGTATGCGCAGCGTTGCGACCCGCAGCGCATTGAAATGGCCAAGGACATGCTGGCGGCCCTCGTCGCACAGTACAAAGACGATGTTGTCCACTCCGCATTGGATGCCGCCGACCAGACACGTATCTGCACTGCCCTGGATACGCTGCACCTTCAAACGGTCGGTGAAGGTGGCCACCAGACCTGGGCCGGCACATCACCCACAGCCAGCTACCTGGCCAATGTTCAGGCGTTGCGCAGCAGCCAGGCACAGCGCAACGCCCAGGCGCTGCGCAACGCCACCGCCTCCACTCCCTTCTCGCTGCAGAAGAGCGCACATCATCTGTTTGCCGCAGCCAACTGTGTACAGGCCGAGGTGATGGTTACCCAAGCCACGATCAACGGCCTTCTGGACACGTTCGGCGATTCGCCCGAAGGCCGGTGGGCAACCCTGGGTTCAGTGCTGGGGCACGAAATAGCCCATTGCCTGCCGGTGATAGGTGGCCTGAGCACAGATGCCACGCGTGTGTTTGAACGGCGTGCGGAAGCCATTCGCCAGCGGGTGGAAAATATTCAGGTCAATGGCCTTGCCGTGGATGCAGCCCTCGTTGGCGAAGAAGTGGGGTGCGACCTGAGCGGGCACTCCGCCGCCCGCCGTGCTGGCATGGCCGAAGCCGAGGCAGAAGGACGCACTTTCGATGAAGTGCTGTTCTTCCGGGTTGCCGCGCAGCTGCATGCCGCTCATCCCACCGCCTCACAATTGGCCACACTGCTCGCCAGCGATCACCCGCCACCGTCAGTGCGAGCAGGCCTGGTGCGTGAAGTGGAGGGCTTTGAAGCGGCCCATGGCTGCACACCTGCCCCGCGCGCGCCGTTCAATCGCGTGATCTGAGGCAAGATCGGAACGGATGGCGGCCTGCGGCCCCGGGACGCTTCCGTCAACCGGCACGGCGCAGCGAAAGCGATGGGCGCCATTGCGACAGATCGACCGCCGCCGCACGCGCTGGCGCCGCCGGTTCGACGGGGTGTACCACTGCCTCCCGCAGTGTTGCCGCCCCCCCCCCGGTCGGACCACGCACCGGCCCAGCCAACTGCGCGACGAGCGCATCCTCATCATAGGCAACCGGCGGCGACACTTCGTTGCCCTCCAACCGCTGCGCCCCCGCCTGCATGCCCTGCGGCGCAGCGTCTCCTACCGCAGCCCCCGCGCCCTTGTCACCCGCGGCCACGCTCATGGCCTCGCCCAATGCAGGTAGCCGCTCTGCCCAGGCGGCACGATATGCCGAGTGGCCCGATGCCAGGATCGTGCACGCCCATTCATCATCGCCGGGCCATACGCCCGGCCAGTGCAGTGACTGCAGAACCCACGGTGGCGGAAGCTGCTGCTCCGCTGCAGGTGCAGGTGCAGGTGCAGCACAATCTGCGCCGGACATCAGCCCGGTTCGTTCCGTCACCGGCGGCACGGTCGTATCGTCAGCCGGCGTGGCTGCACGCACGCCCGCAGTGTCTGCCAGGCCCACCGCGTCGCCCACGGCCAGCAAGGGCACTGTGCTGGCCACGCTTACCGGGCCCGGCGCTCGCACTGCAGCACGCGTGTCAAAGGCATTGACCAAGGCCACGGCGGCCGCGCCTCTGGAGTCTGCGCGCCCGCGCGCGCGTCGCATCAGCAGCAGCAACGCACCGGCCAGTACCGTCAGCAGAACGACCATTATCCCGACCCAGCGCGCGCCGATGACCGGGTGACCAACGCGCCGGGGGGCGGCTGCGGGCGGCTGCGGCCGCGACACATCCGCACGGCTGGAACGGGCTGAAACAGTGGGACGGTCCCCCCCTCCCCGGATCATCGCAGGTTCGGGTGACACCTCCGCCTGCAGCGTGGAGCGGTCTGCTCGATCAGGGGCTGCAGGAACTGGGTTGTCGACAGCACCAGCACCGCGAAACAGGTCAGCGCGCCCCGTTGGCACTGCCACCGTCGCCGTTGGCCACGGACCATCGGCCGTTGTCCGCCCCGCCACTGCAGGCAGCGCCGACAACGCGGGCAGGGGGTACACCCCTGCCGATTCCGCCACCGGTGGCGTTGCCAAGGCCGCGCCCTCCAGCCGGGACGCCGGCGCACTGCATGCCAGCAGCGCAACGGGCACTGCCGTCGCCAGCAGCGCCTTCCCTGTCTGCCTGATCGGCCACACGCGCATGGCCAGGTTACAGCTCAACCAGATGTTCGACCTTGGCCTGCGTGTCTGCCGGCAGCGCCAGTACATTCTGCAGCACACGCCCCGGGTAGGCATTGACCCGGTTGTGCAGGTAATTATCCGGGTTGTATAGATAGGTAACATGCGACCAGCAGCGGTAGCCGTGGGCTTTCATCGCCTCTACCTCCGCCATCGCCGCATCCTCATCGCCCAACTGGAAATACACACAGGGACGTTGTACACGCGCAGCGTCCAGCAACGCGGCAGCACCGGCCAGCACGCTGCGTACCATGCCGGGCGTATTGATCTTGATCAGCGTTACCGAATCCAGGCCCAACTCGTCCAGCGTTGACACACGCAAACGTGCCGGGGCCATGCTCTTCATGCCGGGCGCCAACTGCTCCACCGCACCGGACACATGGGACAACTGCATCTGTTCGGTATAGACATTGGTCACCGCGTTGATGCCCAGGTTGGCGCTGGCCTGCTGCAACGCCAGACGATCGGGTTCGATCAGCAGCACCCAGCCCTGTTCGCCCACCAGTTGGGAAAGCCGCACGGTCTGGGCGCCGTAGTTGGCCCCCAGCTCCAGCACGGTGTCCCCTGGCGACAACAGACGGCCCAATAGATCCAACTCTTCCTCGGCCCACTCACCGTACTGGCGCAGGCAGCGTGACACGCGATCGTCGTGCCGTATCGGGCCGAACACGCCATGACGCCCCTGCAGCAGGGACGGTGCGGACGGCAGAACGGAATCATCAGTCATCATCAGTGTGGGCTCATGGAAGGAATCAGAATGGTACCTGCTGGGCGTTGCAGCGCCTGCATGTGGCCCGTGGCCGCCGGGGCCCGGCACCGGGCCGCAGCGCGCTGGAAAAAGGCATCTTCATCTTGCCCCTGCGCCACGTCAAATTCCAGTGCACAGCGTTCGCCGTCAGGCAACCCCACCCAATACGTCTGACCAGGCACGGCGCGCAGCAGCGCCTGCTGGTTGCCCTGCACCACCGCCACCGGCGCGCCCTGCGCGTCCACGATGGGGGTGCCGGCGGGCACCGCGGCCACGTTTTCCAGCTGCAGCAGCAGCGGCCGCCCCCGGGCGGGGGCGCGGCCCAACGGCTGCAGTGGCCCAACGCCGCTGCCGGCGAGGTCTGCAGGCGTATGCGAGCGCGGCAGCACAGCCTTGTTGGCCACCAAAAACCCACCGCGCAGCGCCAGCTGCCGCGTCGCCAGGCCCGGAGCCGGCCAGGTCAGGTCCACATCCAACTGCGCATACGGCGGCAGTACCGACAGGCCCACGGCCCCGCCGGAGCCACGCCCCTGCCCGCTCCGCGCCTGCAGGCCGGCGCGGTACTGCAGCAGGGTGCCTTGCGCGCCGTCAAACTGCACCCGCCCGCCTTGGGCATCGTCGCGATGGTACGCCGCGACCTGCACGGCCTGGGCGCGGCCCAGCGGTACGGTAATGCTGGCCTGAACTGCGCCCTCACGCTGCCCACCCGATGCGTGGCCCTGGCCCCACTGACCACTGAGCGAAAGTGTGGCGCGGCCCACCGGTCGCGACCAGGTGACCACACCGCGCTCGCCCCGGCGGCCATCGAACAGGCGCCCGCGCTGGTAGCCCAGCGACAGCACACCGGCATCGGCCACGGCCCACTGTGACGCCAACCCCCATTGGCTTTGGTAGGCCTGGCCCATGGCCGACGGTGCATAGTGGTCCAACAAATCGCGGTAGCCAGCACTGCGCCGGCCATAGGTGGCGTGCACGCTCCAGGCGTCGTACAGCTGTTCGCTGTAGGCCACACCCCATTGATGGCCCCGGCGGGCATCGGCCCCGGTGGTACGCGAGTGTTGCAGTGACAGCTGGTACAACGCGCCCGACCACGGCGCGTCGGTCAAGCTGGCGCCCAAGGCCTGGTACTGGTCGCCCAGCACCGCCCCCAGGCTGGCCGTGCTGTCAGGCGCGATCTGGCCGGCCCAGCCGGCGCTGACCACCCACGGGCTCCCCTGGGCAACGCTGCGGCCATCGGCCTGCGGTGGCAGGCGCACCTGCCCGGCGGCCAGCGCAACGCCGCGCGCCTGGGTAAGCGGCTCTGCCAACGCATGGGCCACGTTGAACTGGCGCTCGCTGCCGTCTTCCTCGATTACCTTCACCGACAGGTCGGCGCCCCGGCGCACGCCCGGAATATCGTCCAACACGAAGGGCCCGCCTGGCACCATCGCCACATGCAGCAGCTGGCCGCTCTGCCGCACTTCAACCCGTGCCCGCGGCGAGTGGGCAACCCCTTCCACCCGCGCGGCCTGGCCGCCCCAGCCGCCAAGCGCGGCGTTGCTGGCCCACTGCACGCCGTCCATCCATGCGCCGGCCAGCACCGGATTGGCCACGGCCACCTGGCCGGCCTGCACCACGCTGTCGCCGCCGGGCAGGCGGCGCTGCAGGTAGCCGCCCAAGCGGCTGGTCTGGCGCCGGCCATCATCATCCACGTGCAGCTGCCGCGCATGCAGCGACCAATCGCCCAGCTGCGCGCCGCCCTCCAGGGCCAACGCCGCGAAGGTCTTGCGCTGGGTAGGCCCGCGGTAGGTCTGCTGCAGGGCGTCGTAGGCCACGCTGGCGGCAAGATCGTCCAAGGCCAGGGCGAAGGCACGCGGCGGCGCCTCTGGCGCATCTGTCTGCGCAGCAGCAGCGGCCACCAGAGGCGCTTGCGCCCCGGTAGAGAAGCCGGCACTGCCAGTGGCGTCGTCAGCAAGATCAGCCGCGTCATCCTGCTCCAGCGCCGGGTCGCTACCGTCGCCCTCCCAGCTAAAATCAGTGTCACCTGTGCCGCCCGCCTGCAATGCCGCCGCGTTTGCCGTGACGGCAAGCGAGGCAGCCAACCCCAGCACGATGGCCGCTGGCAGGCGCGCGCGCGCAGGCAACACTGGCGGGTGGTGGTGGACAGCAAAAGGGGCAATATTCATCGTTAAGCGAGCGCCATTGCGCGGTAGCGCACGGCGCCATCTGGCCGAGGGATCGCAGAGTGTGCTCACCGCCCCCCGTGTGCGCCATGCAACAGATTGCATCTGGTGTGATCGACCGGCCCGTTCGATGTGCCGGTTCACCGACTACTGGGCGCGCCGCCCATGCTGCTGGATCTCGCGGTCGGCCAGTGTCATCCAGGCCGAGCTGGACGCGCACCTGCGCACCTGCGCCGGGCAACCGCCGCTACGCAACCTCATGGGCATAGCGCGTCAACAGGTTCTGCAGGTCGTCGGCCAAGGCCAGCAACTGCGCCACCGCCGGGGGGGGGCCGCCTTCCTTCAACGGCTGCTCGGCCTGCAGGCAGCGCTCGGCCAGGGCCTGTTCGCCCAGCATGCCCAGCGCCCCGGCAAAGGCATGCAGCACCTGGGCCAGAACACAACGATCGTAAGGCGCCAGCGCTGCGCGCAGCTGCATCAGATCGGCGCTGCCAGTGCGCAGCAGGGCTTGCTGCATGCGCTTTTGCACCTGCGCGCCATGTACGAACGGCAGCACGGCCGGCGTTGCGGTCGCTGTGCCGCCCAGCCACGGTTGCAACGCCGCCTGCAATCGCTCCAACGTCAGCGGCTTCAACAACACCGCGTTCACGCCCACCTCGCGACAGCGCTGTTTGTCGCCGGCCAGCGCACTGGCGGTCACCGCAAGGATGGGCACCTGCGCATCCTGCGCCCGCAGATGCCGCACCAGCTCGTACCCGTCCATGCCGGGCATGTTCAGATCGGCCAGTACGGCGGCAAAACGGCCGGTTTGCCACTGCCCGATGGCCTGCTCGCCATTACTGGCTACCGTTACCTGCAACCCCAGCAGGCCCAGTTGGTGCTCGATCAGTTCACGGTTCACCGCATTGTCATCCACCAGCAGCACTGTGCCCTGCAGGCGGGAGGGAGCGGCCTGCGCGGCCGCCGGTGCGCCGGCCGATTCCGGCAGCAAGGCGGCCAACAGGGCTTGGCTGGCATAGCAGCTGATCACCGCCCCATTGCCGGCGCGCACCGGCAACAAGGGGCCGTCGGGCCGCATCAGTATCTGCAGCACGGTGTCGCCCTGACTGGGGCAGCCTTCCCCGTCTACCGCTTCACCGGCGGCGGCAAAGCACACCTGCACCGCCTCGACGGCGGTCGAAAGCCCGGAGGGGCGTCCTGGGGCATCGCGCTCCACCCCCGCGCCCCAGCGGTGCAGCAGCCCCCGCGTATCGGCACGCCAAGGCGCCGGGCCGGGACCCAGGCGCACCCGGCGCCCTGCAAGCGGGCGTCCCCGGCCATCGGCCGGGCCGGGCTGTACGGGTACGTCCAAGGTGAACACCGCGCCTTGCCCTGCCTGGCTGCGCACGCCCAGCGTGCCCCCCAGCAGTTGCGCCAGCTGCCGGCACAGCGCCAGGCCCAGGCCGCTGCCGCCGTAACGGTGGGCAGTGCCGGCTTCGGCCTGGGTGAAAGGCTGGAACAGGCGGGCCAACTGCTCCGGCGTCATGCCAATGCCGGTGTCGCTCACTTCCAGCCGCAGCGCCGGGCGCAGGGGCGTGCCGGCCGGCGTCATCGCCAGCACGACCTGCCCGGCATGGGTGAACTTGACCGCGTTGCTGGCCAGATTGTTGATGATCTGCGCCAGCCTGTGCGCATCGGCCACATAGTGGTCTGCCAGACGAGGGTGCACGTACAGATACACGGCTACGCCCTTGGCCAGCGCCTGCGGCGCAAACAGCAGGGCGGCCTGTTCCAGCAGCGGGCGCAACGCGAACGGTTGCGGGTCCAGGTCCATCAGGCCGGCTTCGATGCGGGAAAAATCCAGAACGTCGCTCACAATGCCCAACAGAGCGTTGGCTGACACCTGCACGCGCTGCACGCGCTCACGCTGCTCATCGCCCAGGGGCAGACGGCCCAACAACTCAAGGTGGCCGATCACGCCGTTCAATGGCGTGCGTATTTCATGGCTCATGGTGGCCACGAAGGCCGTCTTGGCACGACTGGCAGCTTCGGCGTCGCTACGCGCGCTGCGCAGGTGCGCTTCCAGCTCGGCCTGGGTGGTCGTGTCGCGCACCGTGCACACCCACACCGGCTGCCGCTGAAATTGCGCCGACACCCAGACCACCTGCAATTGGCGTGGGCTTCCATCACAGCCGTCCAGGCCCAACTGTTGCTGCAGCGAGCCCTGCACGGGCTCGGCCGGCAACTGGCGTGCCAGGGTGTCGGGCAAGGCGGGGCGCAGGGTCTGTTCCAGCGCCGCAAACGCCGGGTTGCGCACAATCATACGACCATCAGTCCGCGCCAGCAGACACAGCCCCACCGGTGAGGTATCCAGTAGCGTGCGGCTCAGCGCCTCACTTTCGTACACCCGCGCCGCATCCACCAAAGCAGGGGCAAAGACGCGGCGGTCCAAGCGCAGCAGCAGGAACCACAACAGGCACACTATCATCGTCGTCGTGCCCAGGATGACCAGCCAACCCAGCCCTTGGTCGGCCCATACTTCGGGCCAGCCATACACGCGCACCAGCGTCCAGTCCACCCCACGCACCGGCGCAGCCAACACCATCGCGCCGCCCGCCCAGGCCGCGGTCGGGCCCGCATTCACATCCGCTCCCACGTGCACGCGCGCCAGCAGCGACGCCGGCACGCGCGGCTGCCCACTGTCCAGGACGCGGGCGCCGTTGGCGGCGATGACAGCAAAGCGGCCAGGTGCAGCCTCGCCAAGCACACGGCGCAGGTTGTCGAAGGATTCGAACACTACCCGATGAAAATAGGGCTGGCCCCGGGCGGTCAGCACCACATCGCTCACCAGCGCCGGTTGCCCGGTGAAGGGATTGCGCCCGGTATAGGTTTGCAAGCGACTCTGCCGCAGCGTGCGCGCGGTGACGCCTGGCGCGGAGACTGCCGGGCCGGCCAAGGCGATGGCCGCACCGCGGCTGGCGGTCAGCCGCTCCACCGCTTCATCGGTGTTGGTGACCCCAAGCGCTTGCAGCAGTGGCGCGGCGTCGGTCACGCCAGCCACCGCCAGCAGATTGTCCTGGGTGGCGAAGGCATAGGTAAACTGGGGAGTGGGCGACTCAATGCCGGCCACCGTGGCGCTGGCGTAGGCCGAATAATCCAGCAGCATGCCCAGGTATGCCGCCAGGCGCGGCTCAGGAATTGGCCGCTGGCTGTGCCCCAGCACCAGCCAGGGGATGGACTGCGGGCCCGGTGCCAGTACCACCAGTTGCCCCCGCTGCGCACCGAAGCGTTGCGCCAAAGGGGTGCCCCGCTCGATCAGCTGTGCCTGCTGGGTCAGCCACAGGTTGTCATTGCTGTTTACGCTGGCGGCGTAGGCGCGGTCGCGCTGCACCATCACCCGCACCAGCGCCTGCCGCCCCTCCTGGAACACTTGCCGCTGCTCGGCATCGAAGCGAAGAAGCAGCATGGCCAGCAGCCCAACAGCCGACGCCACCAGCAACAGGGTAAGCGCACCGCCCCCCCAGAACAGCAGACGCCGCTGGTACCGGCGCAGGGCCTGCACCTGGTCACCGTCGATGCCGTCGGCCGGGCCCGTGGTGCCAGCAACGGAAGGGGGGGCGTATCCACTCATGGTCAGCATACTGGGAAATGATGGGTCGACAACAGAAATACTGCATGGCGTGACCACAGCGCGTGAGAGACCCAGGCGTTTCGGACAGTGACCACCCCACATCCGTGCACTGTTGCGTGCCCTGCATGCGGGCCGCATCCATGCTGTGGTGCGCCCCCCTCTGGCCGCCAGCACCGCCGGGGGCATCCAAGCCGTTGCAAGGATGCTGCCGCTGTGTCATCGGCTGACGGGAGGCTGCTGAACACGCGGCGGCCAGACTGCGGCGATTCAAACTTGTTGCATGGCATGGGGGTGCCATACCTGTGACGATAGCCTCGACCGACGCGTGGCGCTTGCCCACAGGAGATCCCAGTGCCGCTCTCAACCGCCAACCAGACATTCCTGAACGCTCGACAGCGCTTTGAGGCCAAGCCGCCGATCACGCCGTCTGCAGATGGTGCAGCGTCATCCCGCGCCGCCGACGCCACTGCCCGCCTCCGCACGTCAGGTGTCCGCAATGCACCGGTGCAGGGGGGCGGAGGGCACCGGCCATCAGCCGAGCAGGCGACCGTGCCGTCCCCTCAATCAGGGGCGGGCCAGAGGTGTGCACGCATTGGCAATGCCAGGGATGGGTATCGTCAACCGCCCGTGAAGGCTGCCACGGCAGCGGAACACAGCGCCCCCCGGGCTATGCGGCATGGTCTGCTCAAAGCCGTTTCCAACGCGACACTCCAGTCCGCCCATGGCGCACTGATGCGGGTCAAACTGTCGCTGGACACTGGCAAATCGATCTCCGTGGCCGAGGCAAAGGGGGCTTTTCTCGATGCACTTCTCCTGGATGAGGCCTGCACGCGCCTGAGCGACACCCAGCTTCAACATATCGGCAACGGCCTTGATCGACTGGGCCGCTTGATTCCGCAGGAAACCTTCTCCGAGAATTGGTTCGAGGACCCCGGCCACTCGATCATGAAGTTCGCCGATAACGATCGTCTTGATCAGACACCGGGCTTGAAGCACCTGCCCAAGCGACTGCAGTCCATTGCGACGACGCTGTCCGAGCCGCCGTCCATGGCTATCGTTGCTGCACGTGATGCGTCGTCATCACCGGGCGTTCAATTCACTATCCGACCCACTCTGGTGGGCGGCGGAATTCTGGAAGATAAACGGTATTTCGGCACGGTTATCGAGCGCCTGGAGCTTCTGCAGACCTATCTCGTCAATGGTCAGGAGGTGCTTTCCCAAACCATTCGTGCTGGGCTGCTTGATGTATTGGACCTGGGTACATCGATGCACCTGTTGTCAGCGGATTCGCAGCGACTAGCAGAAAGCGGGATCACCCACATTGACATGAGGGACGCCGACCCGGGCCACAAGGGCCAAGGCAGCCAAAACTCCCAGACCAAGAATGGCCACCGGCTTGGGCCCAAGGACCCGGCGTACAGAGCACTTCACGGAGTGCTTGACGAGCTGGTCAGAGCCATGAAATCTCCTGATTAGCACGCTACTTCAGCCGAAAAAACCGGCGGGTCTCGCAGCGCATCTTCCGACCATGGCGCGAGCCTGACCGCCGCCGCCAGCAACCGCGGCACCGGAGCCGTCAGATCGAAGCCCGGTTCAGCGGCACCGGAGCCGTCAGATCGAAGCCCGGTTCAATCGCCACTGGGTCTCGGCCAGGTAGCGGTGCGCATATTTGGCGAACTTGAAGGCGTGATAGGCGCCGTCCAACGACCGCTTCAGATTTGACAGTACGACATTGACCCAGCGGCCCATCGCTGTACACATCAGTACCCGGACGCAAACGCCGCCCGACCCACTCAGCCAGTGCCATCTTGGTGAAGCCGCACACCGGCTCGATCACGGCTTGGCGCGGGCAACCGTCCTGCGTGGTCTCCACGGCGATGTCGTCAACGGCAGCCGGCTGTGCTCAAACACCGTTCCTGAGCGCAGACTGCTCTGCTGGCGACAGTGCGAATACTGCCAGTAAGCCTGCGCGTGACGCTGGAACCTGCTGCAGCGCTTGCCCGCACAGCGCGGACAGACGAAGCCATCGGGGCCAGCGGGCGGCCTCCAGGGCGCGCTCGCATTGCCCTTCGCTACCATAGCTGGCCAGGAGGGCCGGCCGCGACAGTCCGGGCTGAAATTGTACGCGGTTCATTGCCATGATCTGACGCCTGCACGCGTGGCTTGCCGTCAATGTGCAGGTGCACAGGCTCAGGGCCTGCGACTGGCTGAAGTAGCATGCTAATCAGGTGAATCTGACCGTCGCATCGGTGTTGGCGCTGTGCGCCGCAGCGGCTTGACGACGCCCCAAGCACAGCAGGCTCGACTGCGCGCGCCGGCCGAATAAGAGGGCGGGGACTGCGGCGATTCAAACTTGTTGCATGGCATGGGGGTGCCATACCTGTGACGATGGCCTCGACCGACGCATGGCGCTTGCCCACAGGAGATCCCAGTGCCGCTCTTAACCGCCAACAAGAGATTCCTGAACGCTCGACAGCGCTTTGAGGCCAAGCTACCGATCACGCCGTCTGCAGATGGTGCAGCGTCATCCCGCGCCGCCGGTGCCACCGCCCGCCTCCGCACGTCAGGTGTCCGCAATGCACCGGTGCAGGGGGGCGGAGGGCACCGGCCATCAGCCGAGCAGGCGACCGTGCCATCCCCTCAATCAGGGGCGGGCCAGAGGTGTGCACGCATAGGTAATGCCAGGGATGGGTATCGTCAACCGCCCGTGAAGGCTGCCGCGGCAGCGGAACACAGCGCCCTCCGGGCTATGCGGCATGTCCTGGATAAGGCATGCACGCGCCTGAACGACACCCAGCGTCAACATATCGGCAACGGCCTTATGTTCGCCGATGACGATCGTCTTGATCAGACAGCGGACTTGAAGCATCTGCCCAAGCCACTGCAGTCCATTGCAACGACGCTATCCGAGCCGCCGTCCATGGCCATCGGTGCCACAGCTGTGACCAGACCCGTGCGCGAACGGTGGGACTACAATCAGTCAACCCCGGTTACTTTTGCCCGCACCCAGGTGCAGGCAAAGGAACCGGGTAGTACTTTCGCCCCGCTGATCTCCCCGGGGCTGGTCAAACAGGCGTGCGCCCAGGCGCGCGCCACTCTTTCCCGGAATGCGCAGGGTTGCGATTCCGCATACCGTGCCGACGTGATCGCGATGCGGCGTCAGGAGAACATTTGCTTTATCCAGCAGGTGCACGGCACGCCTCCGCCCAGACGTAGCGAGTTGCACCCGTCTGCCCTGCTGCGCTCTTCCCGCACCCCGCTCTTCAAAGCTGAAAACAGGGACCTGCGCCAGCAGGCACCTGCACAGGCCGAGCTTTGGCGGATAGGCCGCTTGCTATCTCATGGCTGAAGTGGTGCCGGCCAGCGGGGTGCCAAGCACCCCATCGCTGCGTTGCGTGTTCACCCACACGCCCCTCACTCTTAGACACCACTCAAGGGACTTAACTCAAGGGACTTACCACAGGCATGCCCAAGCTCAACGTAAATGAAACACGCAGTATTGCAGCAGCAGTCGCCTGCAAGACTCAGCAGCCTACGGTACCCTCGAAAACAATAAAAAAGATCGAACAGTGTTTCCGAACCATCTATTGTGTCGGAAACCGCGCGTCCGACTGGAGCAGAGCCAAGCGCGACGTCCAGGAGGCACGTGCACTGGTCCGCGCCTTGCCGAATCACTGGTGCGCAAAGACGAGCCTGAGCAGAGTGCTGAACGCGCTCGACAGCGAGATCAGCACCGGCATCGCGCTTCAGAAGTTCGCGCGCCAACCGGGCAACATTTCTGTATCGCGAGATGGTCGCGACGTTACCGATGAGTGGACCGGCTACAACCCGGACAAAGAATCCAGCCCGCCTTCGTATGAGGATGCAGTCAACCCTCCCAAATACGATGAATGAGGTGAAGATTCAACGGTCATTACGGGTCTTTAAACAGGGATGCGGGCTGGACACAGTGCGCAGCCCGCGCCTCTGAGGGCTTTGCCCGGGCACCACCCGGAGGCGGTATCGCGCGGCATCCCGCAGCCCGATATTGTTCAGCTCTACCACTGGCTGGAAAGTGCCGACTCATAGGCACAATCGATGTAGAGATTGGTGGGAGAGGACTCCCCCCCGGCTTGCATACTGCGGTTGGACACTTTACTGATCGTCTGGATTTTATCTGATCGGGGCTGCGTATTTTCGGCGTTGGCAGCAGCAGCTTTGACAGCAGGGGCAGTCACGAACAGTGTGCGAATGGCAGCGCTGATGAAATGCATTTCCGTTCTCCGTAGGCGGGCAATCAGGATGAGTACGCATTTTAAATCGGCGCGCTCCTGGTCTACGCACAAACGCCGCATGTTTCAAAGACTTCCTAATGAAAACAGACAGAAGCGAGTTCCAGTGTCGCAATGCGCGCGCCCGAAACGCACGCGATCATGAACCAACGTAATTTGCACGCCCAAGGAGGACGTCATCAGCCTTTCCCGCCATGAGAGTCATGCACTAGCATCAAAGACCCCTCCAATCGATCCGCTGCCATGCCCACCTTGCTTTTGATTGACGATGATGTCCGCCTGGGCGCGCTCATCACTGACTATCTGACAGGGTTCGGCTTCCAGGTGCAGACCGAAAGCGACGCATCACGTGCGGTGGAACTCGTGCAGGGGACCACGCCCGATATCGTGCTGCTGGACATCGGGCTGGGCACCCATGATGGCCTGGAAATCTGTCGTGGCCTGCGTTCGCACTATCGCGGCATCCTGTGCATGTTCAGCGCGTCCACGGATGATACCGATCATGCGCTGGGCCTGGAGCTGGGCGCCGACGATTACATTACCAAGCCGGTGCCGCCGCGATTGCTGCTCGCGCGATTGCGTGCCCATCTAAGGCGGCAGACACTGCCCCCGCCGGAGGCAGTCGCCGTGGCCGAGGGACTGACGCTGGATCCGGCCACGCGCGTGGTACAGATGCACGGCCAGTCCGTGTCCCTGACCACTGCCGAATTCGACCTGTTGGCGCTGCTCTCCCGACATACTGGAAAGATCCTTGACCGCCAAACCCTGCTGCTGGCCACGCGCGGGCTGCCCTTCGATGGCGTGAATCGTTCCATCGACGCCTGCATTTCCCGCCTGCGGCAGAAGCTGGGCGACGACCCTGATGACCCCCAGCTGATCAAGACCGTACGCGGCAAGGGGTATCTGCTCTGCGCCCGGCTGGCATGCTGAGGACCCTCTGGCGTACGGCAACCAGCGTGCCACATTTGATGGCGCTGCAGGTAGTGTTGCTCGCTGTTGCACTGTGCCTGGGCCGACCCTGCCTACGTTTGAATGCCCATACGCCGCCCCTGCATGCAGATACGACCTTGGCATCGCTGGAACAGCGAAACCTGCCTCAAGGCAACTGTATGCGCGCCGGCACGCCGGTACTGGACGTCCCGCCCGTGCCCGGGTGCAACCAGACCACTGCGTCAGAGCCATGGGTTGTAGCGGGTGACCTTGAACCTGGACATACCCCCCCCCCCTGGCAGATGCAGGGGATGGCGATACTGTGCGGCGCTATTGCTCTGTTTCTGCCTTGGGTCGCACGGCTTCGCACCCGGGAATACGACCAATGCGATGTGGACCGACTGACGGGCCATGTACGACGACTGATGGCAGGGGTATTTGCGCAACCCGCACCCTGTCCAGAGGCCACGCAGCTGAAGGCGTTGGCCCAGGCCTTGAACACGCTGGACGCGCAACTGCATTCGCAGCAGCAGATCCAGAACGTGATGCGGCACGCGGCGTCACACGAGATGCGCGCCCCTTTGGCACGCCTGGAGTTCGGCCTGGAATTGCTGCGGCGGCGGCAGCACGACACTGGCAACGCAATCAACGAATTGTTGGCCGACGTAAGCGATCTTGGTGCACTGACCGCTGACAGTGCCGAGTACAGCCAGTTTGCAATGATGCCGCAGCTTGAACCGGAGTGCTTTGATGTGCGCGATACGCTGGCAGCGTTGCCGATGCAGCTGGTCGGGACAGGCTCGCCGCTTGTCATATTACCTGTATTGCAGCCGGTAGTGATGTGCGGGCACCGTCCAGCCATCACGCTGGCGCTGCGCAACCTGATCACCAACGCCCTTCGCCATGCCCATGAGCACGTCGAAGTGACGCTGTGGCACGAGCAGGGGCACGTGCATGTCCAGGTGGATGATGACGGTCCGGGCATTCCCGCTGAGCATCGCCAACGGGTGTTCGAACCCTACGTTCGCCTGGCTAGCGGAGCGAACGGCTCCGGGCTGGGCCTGGCCATGGTCCGCACCATCGTTGAAAAGCACGGTGGTCTGCTCAGTGTGGGCGAAAGTGTACTGGGTGGCGCACGCATCCGCCTGCAGTTGCCCGATCGACAGGCCTGACGTTACGGAACAGACCGCCATGGCGGTCTGCGCTCGATCATCCGCAGGAAGGCCGATGGTTCCAGGTATCGGCATTGCCGATGGCCACCTGGAACGGGCCCGTGGAAAAGGGCAGGTAATGATTCAATGCAGCATGCATCTGCTCAAAATAGCGGGCAGCCACATAACGCGGCTCGCGCGGGTTGTAGGTCGTATGCACGTAGGCATGCATCAACCACAGTTCCAGCCCGTGGTAATCGGGACGACAGCGCTCCAGGACATCGTTGAACACCTCCGGGCCGGTCAGTTGCAACGTGCGTCGAATGTACGCGCCCATCGCGCTGCTGTCGCCACCCTCCTCGTTTGCGGCTTGCTCCTTCCACGGACGCGGCGATTGCAGGAAATCGGCGGCAGTGCGGAGCCGAAGCGCCATCTCATCCAGCAACGCCTTCAGAACCGGGTTGCCCCGCTGGCTGGCAAAGCAGCTCTGGTTGTAGCCAAAATAACCCAGACCATGCGCACCAATCCAGCGATTCAGCAGCACATCGTCGGGCGCGGCCAGCAGATCGACAGCAGGGAACGGGGCCACGATGGTGTCGTCGCAATCTATATAGATGCCGCCCAGGCCATGCAGCAGATACACGCGCAGCAGATCCGAAGCAGCCCCGGCGTTGCGCGTGGCCGGCTGCAGCAGCTGCCGGTAGTAGGGGCCCAAAGCCGACTGTTGGAACTCCTGGAACAGCGGATCACCGCGCAGGTCGTGCACCACTACCCCCCTGTGCTGCACCTGCTGCTGCAAGCGGGCCAGGCCCGCATCGGTTTCCACATGGGCATGCAGGACACAGGCGTATAGGCCGCTGCGATCGGCATTGGTGGCCAGATTGTCGGCCAGTTCGCCGGGCAAGCCGTCATCGCCGATCCATACATAGCGCAGGCAGCGCGGCAACGCTGCGGCATTGGCCGGCACCGGCGGTGGCAGCGCCAATTCCAGGTGCTTCAGCGCCGAAGGCAGCACTGCCGCGGCCTGCCATTGGTCCCAATGGCCACTGGCCCATTGGCCATCGCCGGTGCGCCACACCGGATCACCGCCGCAGGACAGACCACCGACACTGTGCAGCCGCCGCCAGCACCGCGCATCCGCGTCGTACAGCACCGGCTGCGGCGCGCCGGCGATCATGACGGCATCGCGCCCGGTATCGGGGTGCGCAATGATTCCTTCCATCGGAATGTCAATTGTTGTTGTTGCCGTCACAGTCGCTATCCTTGTGCTGTTGAACTGCGGCCGTCATCGAAGCCCGCGCGAGGGGTCAGATGTCCACATACAGGGAAGGAATACCATTCTCCTCTTCCTCCCCATAGAACATCAGCTCCATGAAGCTTTGTTTGGCCCATTTACGAACCCCATCCTCGAGAGCGATGGGCATCGGGAAAAACTCTTCGACAGGCTCAGGCAACGGGACAAATTCTTCGATAGGCTCAGGCAGCGACACCTGTTGGCCATCACGGCCGGTCGTCGTGCGGGCCGCCATGCCGTCGTTGTTTCCAGCCGAATGTGCCTGCATTTCTTTTACCCGCATTGCCAAGGGAACCAGTGCAGCGATCGGCTGCACCTCTTGCGTGCGGAACACACCAACACCATCAATCGTATTCATTGCATAGCTCCCAGGGAAGAGAAACGCTCACGCTGCGCCTTGGCGGCCAGGTCATCCTGCAGCCGCCGACAATAATCTGCCGCCAGGTCGGGCAGCACCGATTGCAGGCGAGGCAGTTGTCGCTGCAGGGCATCGTTGGCCGCCTCAATCAAGGGCTGTTGGAGATCCAGGGCGTAGGCCATGGGTCCAACCTCGAGCACCACCTGCCCGCGCGCGGCCGGCTGGATGGCCAGATGGTCCAGCGCCGGTTCGGCGCGCAATGCCTGCAGCAGCGCCTGCTGCTGTTCTGGCACATGCAACACCGGCTGCACGCCTCCATCCGCATCAGGCGCCCATTGCGCGCAGGCGGACAGCAGCTGCGGCACCACCACCGACGGGCTGGCCACCATCTCTTCTATCGTCTGCCGCATCTGCGCGTGCATGGCCTCGATCAGGGCGCGCTGCTCCTGCTGCAGCGATTGCAGCAGCGGCAGCAGGGTCTTCATCGCTTTTACAAGGCCATCACGGTAGCCATCGGCCAAGGCGTCAGCACGCAGAGCCTCGGCGTCCTGCCGGGCCAACGCGCGTTCCTCGCGGGCCGCATCACGGGCAAAGCGCGCCAGACGATGGGAATCGACAGCACGGGCCACGCTGGAGCCGTGCACGATGCCCTCTACAGCGTACAGGTGCAGGTTTTCAGGATAGATGGGCAGCATGGTTCCAGGCGCTCCAGAAGCAGGTCATATCAAAGTCGTCATTGCCCCGCGGCAAGGTAAGCGGCGGTAACTGAAGGTCCGCAAAGCACAACCGCGCCCGCGCGATCATCCAGTCCGGCACGCGTTGCTGGAGGCCTTCCAGCAGATACGCCGCCCCCCATGCCCGCAAGCTGCGTTCATCCACCTGCGCAGGGGGACGCAGTGCGCATTCGGCAAACGGCAAGCGAAGAAATGCCTGCACATGCGGCGGCAGGGTCAGCAGCAAGGCGCTGCCCAACACATGCCTGCGCTGCTTGCCGCAGCCCAGCAGGTACGCCGTTGCCGGCAACCGCGCCCAGCCAGCCGTCAAGCGCAGAGTGAGGGGCAGCTGGGCAGCTACCGGCACGCTGTAGGCTGGCAGCACATGGCATTCACTCAGCCATGCATTGAGCGCGGTGCGTTGTGACGGTGTTACCTGGGCACGGGCCTCCCGCCATGGTGCGTAATAGCGCAGCGGGTCGTGCAGCAGGCGCAGCAGGTCAGCGTCGCGGTGCATGCGGCACCTTCCGGCGTCGCAGCCGCCGCCGTACTTGGGCCAAGCCACGCCAGCCATCACGCTTCAGCGCCCATACCAGCGTGCCCAGCGCGGCCAGCAGCAGCAAGGGGATGGCCAAGGAAACCCAGGCAGTACCGCGGCTCTCCGGCTCGGTCACCCCCAGTACGCGCGTGGTCGGCGCCGGCGTCAACACCACCGACACGTTATCGTACGCTACGTCAACGAAGGCGTTGCGCAGGAAGCGCTTGACCGATTGGAGCAACGCCTGTTCATCCGCACCCGGGGCATGCACCAGCAGCGCTGCCACATGCATGGCCGGCGGCTTACGCTGCTGCAGGCTGCCCTCGGTCGGGCCTGCGTCGTAGCTGACATGCACCCGCGCGGTCTGCACCCCATCCAGGGTCGCCAAGGTTTCTTCCAGGCGCTGTTCGATGGCCGACAGCAAGCGTGCCCGTTCACCCAATGGCGTACTGACCATGGCATCGGCCGGAAACTGGCCGGCGATCTGCGTGCGTGGCGCAGACGGCAGATTCAGCGCCTGCACCAGGTCGATGGCTTCGGGCAGATCGCTGGGTGGAACCTGCACACTGAAGCCCGCCTTGCCCTGCGTGTGCTTGCCGGCGGCGATATTGTGGCGCAGCATCACCGCCACCACTTCATTGGCTTGGCGCTCGTCCAGGCTCTGCAGCAGATCGGCGCGGGCACAGGCCACCAGCAGCACGCAGACCGCCGCCAGCGCCCCCAGCCGGAAAAAGTCACGCAGGTTCATGGCTTAACTCTTCACCAGCGTTTCAATACCCTTGGTAGCATGGCTGACCAAGGCTGAAGTGAGCGAAAGCTGCTTGACGTAGGCTTCCTGTCGAACCTGCAGCTCATAAAGTTGCTGCGGATCGGAGGCGACCCGTGGATCGTTGGCCGACGCCAGGATGCTGTCGCGCGTCTGGCCGGCATCTACGAAGTATGTGGCCAGTGCGGTGTTGAAGCGGTCCGACAGTGGCACCAGGGCACCGTCGCTTGCCCCCGCCTCCAGACCGGTATCGATAACGGAAATATTGATCACGCGAAACGCCTTGAATGGGGTCGCCAAGGACAGGGCCTTGGCGAGAGTGGATCAGGCCAGGTTACGGATAACCGACTTGCTCTGGTCGGTCAGGCTCTTGGTGGAGTTGGACTGCAGCATGCGGTACATGTTGTATTCTGATAGCGCAGACTGGTAGGCACCCAGGTAGACCGGGTTGCCCGGATCCCCCTTCAGCGTGTCAAAGGCATCTTCAAGCTTTGCCTTCAGATTGTTGACGCCGGTGTCGAACTCTTTGGAGTGGTTGCCCATCCAGCCGGCCCACGCGTCGGCATCGCCAACTGGGTTACTCGGGTCGCCCCAGCCGCTTATGCCAGCTGCATTAGTATTGTTTGCGGTATTACTCATTGTTACGGTCACTCCTTGGGAATGGATAGGTCAGGGTGTTGCAGGTGCGCTGCCGTTGGCAGTGCGGGCGTACTCCCACCGGCCGTCACCCACTGAAAGCAGTTGGCCGGGGGAGTAACGGTAGGAGCGACCCTGAAGCAGGTCGTCCCACAGTTGGAGATGCACGGTCACGCGACGCTGCCCCCACTGGGCGTGGAAGCGGCTGGCCATGCCGGCCATGGCGTTGAGGCTGGCGTCGTCCAAGAACACATCGTTGATGATGCTGACACGTTCGCCGTAGGGCTCGCTGCGGCTGCTGATGCCCAACCCGCGCAGTTCGGCCTTGGCCGTCGCCACCAGGGCTGCATCGGTCACGCCGGTGACCTGGGCCGGCCGCAGTGCATACGGTGCGAGCTGGGCCACAATGTCCTGCACCCGTTCGCGCTGTACGCGCGATACCTGCCCCAGTAGCACCACCTGCGGTTGTGTCGGTTCGTGCAGGCGCACAATCACCAACGGCAGAGCCGCATCCAGCAGCGCCCGTTCCAGGCGTGCAACCTCTACCCGACGCTGCACATAAATGTCATCACGGCGCTGCAGGCGACGACTGGCACGCTCGCCCCACATCTGGCCATTGCGATCGTCAGTGAATGCATACAGCTTGCCGTCCTGACCGGCCAGGATCTGGTAGTCACCCGGCGCCTCGCGCAGCACGGTGGCCAGCCCCCGCACACGCACTTCCGGCGTGTAACTCCACTGCAGCCACGCTGCCACCATCGCCACCACCGCCAGCCCAAAGAGCCCCAGCCACACGAACCGCGCGCGCCGCGCCGGCCTACGCGACAACCGGGTGGGCGTGGCTGGCACGTCCGGCACGATATCGGTGGTGGACGTGCCGGCCGCCACCAAGGAGGCCGGCGGGGTGAAGTCGAGGACGTCCTGCGCCCACGGGTGACCATCGGCCCGTATCGCAAAGTAGACGCCGGCTGCGCAGACCACGGCCTGTTCGTGCACGGTGCGGTACTGCCACGGTGCATTGGTGGTGTCGCGCTCGCCAACGCGCAACGGTGTGCCTTCGGCCTCGTGCAGCACCTGCACCACGAATGCCGCCTCAGGCAGGTCTTCGGGCAGGTAGAACGCGTTGTCCACGCCCCCCAGCAGGTGTGCCGCACGCCCTTCCAGCAGGTCGCGATGCGAGCCGATGTGGAAGATGGTATCGCCGGCTGCCAGAGCGTATTCAACTCCGTTGAGGGTGCCAGACAGGATTTTCAGGTGATGGGACATCGGGAGACCAAGCAAAGTGGAAAGACAAATCGCGTTATTTTTAAACCATCACCCGTCGGGTGCCCATAGACTGCGTCGCAGTTTTCAGAAGCTGCGCAACATGCGTCGCGAGGCGTCATCACCTGCTCCAACTGGTTTACTGCTCGTAGAGAGAAAGCACCTTGCGTACGTAAGATCGCGTTTCTGGATACGGTGGGATGCGGTTGCCGTGGCGGCGTACGGCCCCTTCGCCAGCGTTGTACGCTGCCAGGACCAGTTCCAGGTTGCCGTCGAAATGATCACGCAGCCAGGCAAGGTACGACGCCCCGCCACGCAGGTTCTGCAGCGGATCGAAGCGGTCGCGGACGCCAAAACGCTTGGCGGTGGCCGGCATCAACTGCATCAGCCCCGCCGCCCCTGTCCGCGATACCGCGCGCGGGTTGTAGCCTGACTCCACCTGCACGACGGCATGCAGCAGCGCGGCATCCACACCCGTCCCCTGCCCCGCCTGGGCAATGAGCGGATCGAAATGATCGGCACGTGGCAGGCGGCGGGCGGGGCCCTTGGTTGCGACCGTCATCGGCTTGGGCCGCGCCAGCAGAGGGTTGAAAGGGTGCGTGCCAGGCAGAGCCTGGTCGGCCACGTGCAGACGACCGTCCGGGCCGATCAGCGCATGGATATCGGCGTGGGCCAGTGGCGTGAACACCAGCAGGATGGCAAGCAGCGCGGCGCGCATCAAGCGCGCTCCGCCATGCACTTTGCAACGGCAGTTTCGAGCTGCTGCACCGTCTGGATGGACTTGACGGTGCCGGCGTCCAAGGCGATTCCGAGGTCGTTCTCGATCTGCACCAGCATGCCGGCCATTTCAAGCGAATCGATGCGCAGGTCTTCGACGAGGCGGTCGTGCATGCCCACCTGCTGCGGCGCCATGCCAGAGGCATCGGCGACAAGGACGCGGAGAAAGGAGTGTAGAGGCGGCAGAGGATTCATGGTGAAGGCTTGACCTGGAAGGGGCCCCGCACTCGCCCGGAGTACCGGACAGCGCGAGATGGCCGCTATGGTGACTGCAGGGGGCCGCGGCATCCATGCAACTCATTGCAGATTTGGCGCAGCCACAAACGGGGGCCAGGCGCATGGATCGCGCCAGCCGCTGCCGCCGCTCAGGCCTGGGCCGGAAGCGCCAGACCCGTCATTCGGCGCCTGTCCACCACCGTGGCGCCTGCCGCGCACCCAGGACCTGCACACGCCCAGCCGCCAGGTCCTGCTCGATCGTCCTGATACTGCGCTGGGTAACTCCGGCCCCGCCCCCTCGGGCTTCGCACAGCCGCGCCCATTGTTCCTGCAGCGTTGCCCCCCACACCACCGGCAGAGGTGTCAGAGCGGGCTTTGCCTTCTCCTGCCTCACGCCAGGCACTCCTTCGGCCAGGGTCTTTCCAGCGGTTCGACGGCGTCGAACGACCTGCACGGCGTCTGTGGGCGGAACGTGCCCACCAACGCCTGCGTCGGCGCCGACCACCCTTTGTGGCGCAGCGGTACAGAGCGCACTCGCCACCTCCAAAGCAGGCACCACACGGGATTCATGGTCCGGCGCCTGCAGGGTGAATGTTTGCCTGTGCCGCAGAGCATCGTTGACATGATCGGCGCGCATGAACGGAACACGCGCATTGCGCAGCACAGCACCCGGCGCTTCCCCGGCCTCCACCCGGCGGGCCAGAGCATTCCCGTCAACAGGTTCGATCGACGCCACGTAGCATTCCCTGCGCTTGCTGTTGGACAGGATGAAAAGGCCCGTTTCCGCGCAATGGCGTATATAGAATACCGCCAGTGCGCTTTCCAGCTGCGGGCTGACCGGCACGTCCGCGTGGGCGCATGCCACACGCAACCCCCTCAATCCCACTTCGATTCCCGCCTGCAGAGCGTCGTATTGCAGCTGCGTCCAATGGTCGTTGCCTGCCGTTATGCCACTTTCACGCACGGCCTGCGCGACTTCCGGATGCCGGGTGAGAAATGCCCTGCGCGCATCATTCTGTTGCGCAGCTTGATGATCGCGCACTTGCCTGGCCATGTAGAGCGAGGTCAGGCACACGCCTACGGTTCCTCCCTGTGCCACGCTGGCGTCCGGATTGGATACGCTGTAGAGCGCCGCAACAATCGCTCCCACGGCGCTGCCCACAGCGATGGAGAGGGGAAACGCCCACGGCGAATCCAGCGGGGCATTGCATGATGCGCGTAGCCTGCTGCGCACAGGCGTGGGATGGAATGCCGGGGAAGACGCACGGGTATCGTTGACCGGTTGCGTCAACTGGCCACGCAGAGGGTGCCGAGAGGAAGCGGCAGGGGCGCAGCCAGCGGCCGGTGTCGTCATTGCAGCAGACCCTGCCGGGCAGCGGCTTCGGCCATGGCCTCATGCCCAGCATCCTTGGGATGCAGGTGGTCGCCACTGTCAAAGCGCGGGTGAAGGTATGTCGGCCTGTCCGGATCGCGCAGGGCGGCGTCGAAATAGGTCGCGCCGACGTAGGGCAACAGGGTACCCAGATACACGCGAGTGCGTAGCTGGCGCGCTTGGTCGATGGCGCCCCGGAGGGCGGCAATGAGCTGGCCGGCATTGACCTGTTGGGGCGGGTACAGCCAGCCGATACCGATGTCATTGATACCCAGCACAATGACCACATCGGTCACCCCCGAAACCTCCAGTACGTCGCGCTGGAAACGCCTCGCCCCGGCTGGCCCCACGCCATCGTGCACCCAGCGGTTACCCGCCAGCCCGGCATTGACCACGCTCACCGGTCGCCGTGGATGCGCGGCCGCCTGCATCCGGTCATCAAGACGGTCTGGCCAGCGCCGATCGGTGTCGGCCGTGGAGTTGGCCCCATCGGTGATGGAATCGCCAAAGGCCACCACTACCCGGGGTTGCCCGGACAAAGGCTGCGCAGGCACGCGCACTGCCGACAGCCACTGCCGACAGCCAGAAGTAGGATCGCGTGGTGGTGGCCGCATGCAGCCCGTAGCTGGCGACCTGGTTGCCCGGTGCAAGATAATTGGTGTGCAGGCCAATGGCATGGGAGGTGACCAGCGGCGTGAGGCGGATGAGATACGCACTGACCGCCAGATGGGCATGGGCAGGCACCCAAACGGGTACTGCATCGCTCCACCGCTCCTGGCCTGGTGCCACCACTACTGTTTGCGGCCCGGCAAAGTACAGCGCACGGCGGCTTGCAGGCACGATGGCGTCCTCCCCGGCACTGAGCGCAACCTGCATCTGTTCCAGCCTGAGCGGTGTGGCACCGAACAGGTTGGACACCTTCACCCTGAGGCCTCGCCCGCCGTGCGAAACGCGAACGATCTGCCGCACAGTCTGGTCCGCGATTGTCAACGGCGGCGGCGGTGGAATGATGTTGTGGGGAAATGCGACGTTGTAGTTGTGCTGCGGTGCATACCCGGTGGCGATCCACACCGGTGACGCAGCGGGCGACTGGGCATGGGCATTGACCCACGCCAGCACCAGCACAGCCAGCCACACTGCGCCGATCCAGTTCCCGGTCAAACACGCTTGGCGTAGGGCGGTGACCATGTCGTTGCTTCTGTCTGCGAGGTGGTTTGCCGAGACGTCACATACCCGCCGGCAGGCCACGCCCAGTCCGGCATGCCGGCCGATGTCCACCGGCCATCATGCGTTGGCCGCCCCGCCCTTCTGGTCTACCGGCGGCGTCGGCGGTTGCCCGTGTTCGCGCAACCGCCGACGCGGCACATTTCGGGGCGGCTGCATGGACTGCGCAACCCACGCCGACGCTGCCGCCAAGGCCGCTCCATTGGGCACTGCATCGGCTGCCTTGGGCACCGACGCAGCCGGCAGCGCAAGCGGCGGTACAGCATCGCCACATTCAATACCGCTGTTCCCCAGCTCATGCATGGCGTAGGAGAAGCGTTCTTCCACGGCCTGGCCAACTGTGGCAGGCAGGCGCTGGGACGGTGGCTGCGCCGTGGGTTTTCCGATACTGGTCATGGTTTCCTCCTCTTGATCTCAACAGATCGACATTCCTTGCAAGCGGACACAAAGCGCCCTGGGCGAGCGGATTCTGCACGTCACGCGCACCCCATCAATGCTCTCACCGGCGGGCTGCACGCCTTCGCCGGTGCCTTGGCGTGCGACATCCCTACGGTGCTGATGGCCGCTGCCCAGCTTCAAGTACAGGTCCGTCGCCAGTGCATCGGCCTTCGGTGCCTGAATCTGGCGCTGCCTGACACCGGGGGCAGTCTATTGAGCGGGATATTCAACATGAAATTTCCGATCGAGCGCGGGTACCCATCAGGGTTGCATGCCACCATCGCCCCGTTATGGGTTGTCTGCACAAAAACGACAATACAGCGCCAAGTAGATCCGATTGCGACATAACAGCCGCCATCTACCCCAAGCAGGCTCCCGGTAGCGGGCGCTGCAGATGCTCATCCAGCTGCCCTCAACATCCTCTTTGATCTGAATCAATATGCCGCGCGCAGCCTACGGGCAGTGTCATCCAACGATGCGTACGGAACTCTTGGACGCCTCACCATCCCGCCGCACCCCCGGAGAACGTCTCAATGATCGCGACTTCTCCCCGCCCGCGGGCGGGGGTATCGCGTGGATGGACGGCGCCGCGAGGCGCGTGGCGCAGCCACCTGGCTGGTGCTTTCGCTGTTGCCTGATTCACTTCACCGCCGACGCTGTAGAGGACCTGGCAACCCAAACGCGATAAGGTGCTTGTTCGCAATCCGGCGTAGCCCGGTCCGGGTCGCCCAGTGGGTTACTGGGGTCCCAGGCACCGTCAGCAACAGCCAACCTGGGAACCTCGATCCCGTTCGGCCACGCGCACAGCACGAACGGATACGATTGTGCTGTTTCTTTTTTCAGATTGATCTGGACAGTCAAACCTTGCAAGCCCCGGCCATACTGATCTTGCGCCATGAGGTCACGGCACCAGCACGCGACGTTCGCTTCCTTCTTCTGCTCTGACCTCTTCACCCACCATTCATTCAAGCCGTCTGAATCGCACTCATCAAGCGCCGTTCGGATACTCGCCTTGAGCTTGTCCCTAAGCATGCCCTCGTGCTGTAGATACATTCCAGGCACGTCATTGACAGAGTTCACGTTGCCATCGGTGTACAACTGATGAACAGTTTCAAGAACACGCGCAAAATGGCTCGGCAGCGCCTGCCCAGTGCTTGGCGCCGTGCTGTCTCTCAATACACTGGCCACATCCCCGAGCTTTCCCGCACTAGCCAGCGTGTGCAACGTCCACCGTACGCCATGCTCGTTGCCAAAGGTTCCGTTTTTGATGCACGTCATGGCGGTGACGATGTGCCGGGGGAGCCGAGTTGTTCTGGTCCAGCAGCTCGCGCGGGAGCTTCTCGGCAAGGATCCTCTCGACGAGGAGATTCACTACGTCGAAGGAACGTACGGTGGTGCCTGCGGTGGCGCTTGATGAAAACATGCTTGTTCCTGCTACGAGGGGACGTAGCAGACGCTACATCGTAGCGGTCACGCTTTCCAGAGGCGAACCCGGCACGGGTGAGGCCTTTGCGGGCAGCCAGCGTGGCGCTGTCACGCACCGCCCACCATGGATCGCGGGAAGATTGCCCTTCAGCGACGTCGGGCGGCAATCGTAAACGTCAACAGCCAGGCAACGTCTGAACAAATCTGCACAACATCCTATGGTAGTGCCGGCCGCTGGCCGGCAAGCTTGAGGTCCATCAGAAATACGTTGAAGGACCGTCCACGCCGCTGGCATTCGGTGATGCCGACGGCTTGGGCCATCGCAAGGGTACGCCCTGAGCGCCCCGTCGATGGAAGAAGCGCTGTACGACACGGCGGTGATGCGCCGTGGACCGGCCTGCATCAACAGCCTGGAGCACATTCCTGATAAGACCACGATCCTCAACTTTCGTCGGCTGCTGGAGACTCACGGGCTGGGCTTGCTTCTTGAAACCGCCCAGCCCTCCTGATCGCCAAGAAACGGGGCAAGGTGAAGGGGATCAAGAACGCGCGAGACCGTCAGCAGAACGAGCGCTGGGAGCGCTGCAAAGCCAGCATGCGAGCGAAGGTGGAGCATCCCTTCCGGGTGATCAAGCGGCAGTTTGGCCACACCACGGCGCGCTGGCGTGGCTTGGCCAAGAACAGCGCGCAGGTGCTGCCGCTGTTTGCGCTGCCCAATTCCTGGATGACACGCCGGCGGTTTCTGTCGGCGAAAGCCCCGCGCGCCGAGGGGCGCGCGGGGACGTTACCGTCTACTGCAGTGGCCCTGGCGCTTCACACTGCTTCCGCTGCGCCGCCGCAGTACTGGCCTGTTTATTGACTTTTCGACTCGAACAGCGTCTTCAGGCCTGCAACCTTGCTGATCTTCTCCCCCCCATCTTCTGGCGATTTGCTGGGAAGGTCGCCCATTGTAACCGGGTGGGAAGAGCCCGACCTCGCAAACACCACCTTCGTTGGCGCACGCTGATCAGGTGTACGTCCCCCGAAGAGCAGTTGGGAACCAATCGGCCCAGATTTAGTTTGATCAAGGCGTCCTTGCGAATAAACGTTCGAACCGGTCTGGCCTCTCTGACCGCTTCCATGCAGGTATAGCTGCATTACCGTTGGAGTGGATGACATGCGCGTGTGAGGGGGCGCCGGGTCGTCGTCGCGCTCGGGAGCCTGGGGACCCTCGGGACCGATGTCGCCCCTCTCGCCCTTCTCGCCCTTCTCGCCCTTCTCGCCCTTCTCGCCCTTCTCGCCCTTCTCGCCCTTCTCGCCCTTCTCGGCCTTCTCGCCCTTCTCGCCCCTCTCGCCCCTCTCGCCCCTCTCGCCCCTCTCGCCCTTCTCGCCCTTCTCGCCCTTCTCGCCCTTCTCGCCCTTGGTGGATTCCAGGTAGGCGTTAAAGCTTTTATCTGCATCCGGTTCCTGCGCGTCCGCCCATACCTGGTAAGCATTACGCCCGTCTACACCGTTGACCCCAGCAAGGCCTTCAATCCACTGCGCTTCGGTGGGCTTATCCCCTTGCTCGGGCTTCCAATGCTTCATGGCGAGCTCGTATGCACTCATGCCCGCTGGCCCCTGTAGCGCTTGCTGCCGGTCCAGCAGGTCCTTGATCACATCGAGGAACTTGGCCATCATCTCCGTCACGGGCGTCAGATCCGGCGCGGCCACGTGGATGCAATTGCCTTCGCTGTACTGGAATTGACCCTTACCACGAACTGCTTCACGCAACACATCGGGTCCCGGACCGCGGTGCCGCGGCGCTTCCGCTGGCGCTTCCGGCTTACTGTCTTTTTTCGCCGGTTCCGGCGCTTCCCTGAGAAGGCTGGGGAGCTGCAAAAATTCCGTGACCCACTCGGTGCCACCATTGGCCTTGGCGGCCGCCGCCTCCAGGCGGCCTGTCCACATAGCCGCCACCTTGACGCCCAACGCTTCGTCCAGATGATCAAAGGCTTCAACAGCACCACACTCATACTTGTTGCACAGCACCTCATTCACGGACGGCGCCATCATCCGGCCCAAGCCGTCGCGGACCGTTTCCAGCCCGATCGTGGTGACCACCTCACGCTGCCCTTCTTTCAGGGCATTCAAGGCCGCATATCGGTGGGAAGGCCCAATCGAATTGGATGCAATGTCGCTCCAGTTTTTCTTTTCATCCATCTTGCGCAGGGCAGACAGAATCAGTGTCTCCAGCTTGTCCACCTGAGCTGCATTGTCGGCGCTCAGCATCGGCCAGCCAGCATCCGCATCACCAAGAGGCTTGGCATACGTGTGCACATCCAGCGCCACCAAGACAGCACATGCATTCAATACCGTTTGAGCGCCCCCCTCTTGGCGATTTTCGATGAGGCGGGCGATCACATCTTCGGGAACCCCCATGGTTCCCAGCACCGCACGGGCCGATTCGACTTCGGGGTCTCTGGCAAACGCAAGGACCTGGGTATCATAAAATACATCAGCGTAAACCTTGGACTTCTCCGAGGCGCGAATCTGCCCTGCCTTGTCGGACTGGCACACCTGCTGCTGATGTGCAACAACGCCGCTCAAATAGCTCGCGCGGTTGTCCGGATTCTGAATTCTTTTCGGCGACAAGGTTTTCGACAACAGGGAACCCGTGGCGGCATCGGCTGGGCGCGACGCGCCACCGCCACGCATAGTGTCATTGCGCACATGCAGCCCACCAGAAAACCGGTTAGGTATATATTCATGCCAAGCATTAATGTGTGCCCTATTAATGTGTGCGCTGGAATTGGATTGTGTATTAATTGGCATTGGCATAACAACGACTTCCTAACGAATACTGACGTTCAGCGGGTCAAATGAATCAAGCCATATTACTGATGAACAAGCGGTCTGCTTCAGACATGGCGTCGATGGTGGAACTGAGCGCCTTGACCAAGGTATCCCACTGCTGCAACGTGCGCTGGTACTTTTCGGTCATCACCTTGCTGATGTGATTCATGCGCTCCATCAGCCCGTCTTTTTGAGCGATGATGGCCTGATATCTGGCAGGGGTGATCCATTTTCTGTACCCCCCATTGTCGAAAGGATTGCCGTTGAGATAGAGCGAATCTCGAAGCTTTTCGATAAAACTCCTGTCAATTGCCAACTCATACCCATTGGCCGTGGGGCGGATGGTTAAACCCTCCGGACTGCCCATGTCTTCCAAGAACTTCTTTGCATCGGCCTCTGTTGGAAAATCACCGCCCAACCCAAGCTTTGATGCATCATTCATCAGTAACTGCAGGCGTGACGCAATAGGGCCAAAATTGACCAGATACTCACCACTGCCATTTGTATCCTGAATTGCATCCTTGACCATGGCCATGATGTCGTTCAGTTCGTTGAAGAAAGCAATGAAGTTCTCCAACACGTCCTGATTGCGGTCCAGCCAATCGCCCTGCAGGCCTTCGAGCAGCTTCATCAGCTGCTCGTAGAAGTCGTAGTGGCTGTCGTCTACGGCCGGGTCGGGGGGCGGGAGATCGGCCGCAGCTGCGCGCAGCTGCGGCTGCAACGCCTCTTCAATCTCCTGCATTTTCTGTTCGCCTTCAGGTGTCTCCCACTGCGGCGCGGTCTGGCAACTGATCAAGCCCTGCTGCATTGCCTCCACGGTGCGATTGCGGAGGGACAGGCTGGTCTGCAGCTCATGCGGGTCCAGCGGCGGCAGCGGTTCGCCCGCCTGCAGCCCCAGAAAGACCTCCAGCACCTGGGCTTTCGATGCCAACTTCAGGCCGTCGTCTGCCAACTGCCGCGTGGCAGGGGTGTCGGCGTGCTGCGGGCCTTGCTGCCGGCCTTGCTGCAGGGTCAGATTCTGCGACTGCAGGAAGCGCACCTGCCCCAGCTGATGGCGCTGCTGGGCAATTTGGTGGTTGCGCTTGAACAACCGCTCCGTATCGGCCACTGCCGCCTGGCAGCGTGCCACGTGCCGGCTGCCTACCGGGGACGTCTCATCGTCAACCGGCAGGCGTGTGGCGGCAGGGGGGGGGGGGCTGCGGCCAGTACTGTGTGCCGCGTGGGCGATATGCAAGGAACTGTGCATGGGAACTCTCAGTCGTTGGTAGCGCCACCACCACACGGTGGCGGCGCAGGAAACAAGGGGATGATCAGGCCATGTTGCGGTTGATGGCATCCACGGCGCCGTGGGATTCATCCAGGATGCTGCTCATCTTCGATTCCACCTGGCTCTGCATGCTGCCCTGCTCATCCGCACGTTGCTTGGCGTGATCAGATTCAGCCTTGGCCGTTTCCGACGCCTTCTGCAGATTCTGCTGCAGGCGGGTCTTGTCAGCGGCCTTGACGTCCGCGTCGGCCTGGGCAATGTTGCCGGCACTACTACCCATCTGCCCCAGCGAGTGCCCACCCTGGCCCCACATGGCATTCTGGTTGGCACTCATGTTGGCCTTGGCCTCCAGCGCTCTGGCCTGCGTCCGCAGCTTTGGAGCACTAAGGATACGGCTCTGCCCGTCGGTGAGGCCAACCCCCTTGCCGGCACGGGCAAGGTCCTTGGCCCCCCCGAAGTCCATCGCATCGGCCAGATCGTTCTTCTTGATGGCTTCACGGGAATGGTTCTGGATACTCTTGGTCTGCTTGACCGCCCCCACCACACTGGCACCCAGACCGGCCACGGCGATGGTAGCGCTGGTGGCCAGCGCAATCACAGCGCCCTTCTTGTGCTCTTCAGCACCCTGCACCAAGCGCTCACCGGCTTGTGCCACGAACGTTTCGGCCTTTTGCAGGGCAGCAGTAGAAAGGTTGCGGTCCGCTTCCTTCATCAGCATCAGCAGACCCATCAGCAGCACCATCAACGACATCAGGGCGTCGGTACGGGTCTGTTCGATCAGTTCGTCCTTGTCCATGGCCAGCAGGCTGTCCAGCTTGGCGTTCAGTGCCGGGGTGTCGCCGCTGTCCAGCAGGCCGCTGGCGCGCAGTTCGCCCAGGCTGCCGACAATGCCTTCCAGACCGCCATCGGTGCCGGTGACATCAGCGTGGAACGCATTCATCTCTGAGCGCAGCGCCGCAAACTCGGTACCGGCCTTGATGCGCTCGGGCGCTTCAATCGTGCCGTTGGCCACAGCCTTGAACACACCGTCAACCAAGGGGCTGGTACGCGCCATCATGCCACGCAGGGCATCTGCCGCCGACGCTGCCGCATCGATGCCTGCCGCCGCCTGCACAACCTTCGGCGCTTCAGCCACCGTGGTCTGGCCGCGCTGCGGGGCGCGCGGTTCGGGGGTAGCACCGGACAATGCCACGACGGCAGTCGGCGCATGGGTCAGCAGAAAGTCAGCCACCTTCTCCGCCGCAGCTTCGTTGGGGGCTTGGGCCGTGAGACGGTTCGCGGCGACGGATTCAGGAAGCTTGAAGGCGTTCAGGGCGTGGCCGCCGGCCGGGAGGGCTTGAATCTGGGACATGGGGAGTTTCCTAAATGGGAGAATGGAATGCGGGAGCGTTCAGGCGCCGCGCGCAGTGGTGCCGATCTTCTGCAAGACCGCTTTGGCGGTTTGTACTTCTTCGGCCAAAATGTCGCTGGACGTGCTCATCAGGTCGGCGGCGGTGCGGTTGAGCTGCGCGCCGGCCTCCTGCACCATGGCCAGCATTTCGCGCAGCACTTCGTCGTTGAAGCCGAGCTTTTCCAGCATGGCCAGCAGTTTGGCAATTTCCACCTGGATACCGGCCACGATAATGTTGCCTGCACCCACGGCTACGGTCGAGGCCAGGTTGGCCATCTGCGCCATCACCTGCACGATTTCGACAATCTTCTTGAGCGTGGTGGCCACCTTGCTGACGGTGCTCACGGCCCCACCCACATTGGCGGTGATGAGTGTGCCCGCAATAATGGCGACCATGATGACGATGGTGGCCACGATGTAGCCGATCTGCTGGGCCACGGTTTCGTCAACCCCCAGCGCCATCAACGCCTTGGCGATCATGCCCCCCATGGCTTCAGTCACTTTGCCCATCACCGAGACGCCAGTGAATTCACCCTGGATGCTATCAATGGCAAGGGCCATAAGGACCACGCCGGCAACGACCAGTGCCGGGCAGAAAAATGCGCCAATCCCGATGACCATGGCGGCTCCGACCACGGCCAGGGACTTGCCAAGCCAACCAAACACCTTGCCAGCGCAGCCGGACTTCGTTTCGGCCTCGCGCATGCGCTCCAGCTCTTTCTCCTGATCTTGAGCCAAGCGCAGCTGCTCCTTCTGGCTGGCTTCCATCTGCTTCATGGCGGCGTCGGCCTCACTGCGCAACTTGTCCAGCGAGGCATCGGACATGATCTCGCTGAGCTGGCCGATCAACGCCTGCATGCGGGCGCTGCGGCTGTTCAGTTCATTCAGTGCCGGGGGACGAATGCCGGTGGGGTCTTCGCGATTGAAGTCATTGAGGTTGCCCAGTGCCGTGTTGTAGTCGTCCGTAGCCTGCCGCAATGCGTTGGCGGCGTCCAGCGCACGGGCGGCGGCGCCTTCGCTGCGCTGCTGGGCCTGCGCCTGCTTCTGGTGCGCCTCCGCCAGGGCAGCTTCGGCGTCGGCATACTCCGGGGCTTGCGGATCCATTCCGTCCAGCTCCTTCTGCAGGCGTTCGGCCTCGGCCCGCGCGGCTTCGGCGGCGGCCACGGCCTGCTCGCTTTCCGCTGCGGCACCTTCGGCGGCGCCGGCAGCGGTCTCTTCGGCTTGACGTGCTGCCTGCAGGGCTTGATCCAGCTTCTGCGCCTGTGCCCCGCGAGCCTGCAACTGCGCGTTGCGCTGACTTGCATTGGCCCGCATGTCGGCCAGCGACTGGGCACCCATACTCTTGGTCAGCAGGCCCAGCAGTGCGGTCAATGCAGACGCCCCGCCCAGGCGCCCAGGGCCTTGATTGATGCCGGCGACGCCCAGCGCGCGTTCGATCCGAGCCATGTCGGGCGGGGCGAGCAGCGGCTGCCCGTTCTTGCCCACCACCGCGCCAGCGTCGGCCTGTGTATTGATGGACAACAGCTTGCCATCAAGCAGATTGCTGGTCAGCGACTGGACCTGTCGCTCAAGCATGGCGACCTGCGCGCTGGTGGCAGCACCGAAACCCTGTGCAGCCCTTGCGGCATCGCCAAACCCGGCCGAGGTGAGGGCCAAGGGTACGGGATTGGTTCGGGGAAGAGATCCAATGGCGTTCATGAATGTACTTTCCAGTTCATGCCGGCGCACCGGCTGTGTGGGGAGTTGAAGATGCTCGCAGGGATGCCTGCGATGTGACCATCTTCCGGCCGCGCGCCGCCCTGCGCTTTCAAGTACCGGTCATCGCAGTAGTGGGAAGCGAAATCTGTCACTGCCGTTCTTTCAGGCCGCACCGTCCACGTCGTCCGCAGCCGGCTCTGGCGGGTTGGCCGATGCCTGGATGGTATCCACGTACGCCTGTGCGCGGGTTCCCAGCTCATTGCCCTGCGCGCGCCTGGCCACGCCTTCAAAGCATTCCCGTGCCAGCTGCAGCTTGCCCAGAGCCAGGTGGCACTGGGCCATGTGAAACATCGGTTTGTCGCTGCGGTTGTCCAGTATCTGGGCCACGGCGTAGGTACTGATCGCCTTGTCATACTCCTTCTTCATCTGCAGCACGGCGGCCAGGCCCATGGCGTAGTCGGCGTTGTAGAAGTCGTACACACTGAGGAAACGGAAGAAGGTTTCGGCGTCGTCCAGCTGGCCTTTCTGGTAAAAATCGTAGGCGAGCGCGTAGACGCCTTCAAGCATGTCGCTACTGACACCTTTGAGATCCTTGATGGTGCCGCCGCCCTGCAGCACCTCCAGGATCAGGGCAACTTCACTGGTAGTGCCGGCACCATTATTGGGGGTTGTATCGTTCATGGGATGTACTCGGAGGAAGGGGAAGCAGGGTTACTACAGGGTGGGTGGGGTATCGTCGGTGGCGTCGTCTTCAGGCGGCGGCAGTGCCGCGCGTTCCACATCGCGCAGCCAGCGCACTACATCCATCACGCCGGCGATGTCGTCGTCGTGGACGAAGCGGTAGCGTTTGCTCTTGGCGTATATGGCGCGGGCCAGGCGGATATCGCGCACCACGGGTACGCCGCTGCGTTCGGCCAGGGCGATGACCTTGCGTGCACGCGCCCCCTTTTCGCGTACGGCAACAAAGGGCATGGGGGTGTCGTCGTCCATCAGGAAAATGCCGATGGCGATGTGGGTGGGGTTGGCCAGCACCATGGTGGAACCGGTGGTGTCGGCCTGTACCTGGGCGGACAGCTCGTCGCCAATCTCACGGCGGCGCTGCTTCACCTCGCTGCTGACTTCGTTTTCCTTGTGCTCGCGCTTGACTTCGTGTTTTTCCATCTTGAGTTCGCGGATATACAGCACGTGGTCGACAAAGCCAGCCAGCAGGTAGACCGGTGCCAGCGCCAACAGCAGGCCCATGGCCAGACTGCCGGCCACCTTCATCCAGATCATCCCCAGTTGTGGGGAGGTGGCGTGAACCTGGGCGAATACCTGCGGGGCCCACAGGCGAAAGGCCACCCAGCAGAACAGGCTGGCAAACAGCAGGTACAGCAGGGCGCGCACCAGGTCTTTGATCACCTTCAGCGAAAACAGGTTCTTGAACCCGTTGACGGGGTTGAGGCGGTTGAAATCCGGGCGAATGGCTTCGGTGGCGATGACGCCCTTGCTCATCAGCAGCGATACCAACACGATGCAGACGATGACCAGCAGAAGCACCGGCGCTACCACCCAGGCGAAGGCTTTCAGCGCCGCCGCGGCGGCATCGGCCGGGGACATGCTGAAACCACCGCCAACAATGCCGACGTAGAGCGTCTGCAGCGGCTTGAAACTGATCAACAGCGGAAGGGCCAGCGCGCCCACCCACAGCACGGCAGCGGCCAGAAGATCGCGGCTGTTGTAGCTCTTGCCTTTCTGCGATTCCTGCTTCAGACGTTTGTTGGTCGGCTTTTCGGTTTTTTCGCTGGCACCGCTGCTCATGGCAGGACCTCTGGCATCAGGCCTCGCAGGGGCCGGTACAGCCGCCACAGTGCGGGCACCTGGTCGGTCATCACCTGCATGAAATAGAACAGCATGGCCAGGAAGGCCAGGAAGGTCTTGACCGACAGCGACACGGAAAATGCATTGAGCTGCTGGGCAAAGCGTGACAGGACGCCCAACACGATTTCCACCAGGAACAGCAGGAGCAGGACCGGCGCCGCCATGCGCACAGCCGAGGCGAAGACGATATCCATGAAGCCGTGGATACTGGTCAGATCAGGCAGGAACCAGGTCCCCATGGGCACCAGGACATAGCTGCCCTGCACCGCTTCCATCAATGGCAGCATGCCGCCGGCGACCAGGAACACCACGGCGCTGAACAACTGCAGCAGATTGGCGGTTTCGGTGGCTTCCACGCCGGTAAGCGGGTCAAGAATGGCACCTACGCCTGCACCGCGCTGGGTATCGATGATGGAACCCACCGCATGGAACACATGGTACGGCAAGGCCAGCATGAGCCCCAGCACGGTACCGACGAGGGCCTCGATCATGGCCGCGAACGCAAGTCCCAGCAGGCCCTGTGGGGTCTGATGACCGGCCGTGACCGGCCACATACCCACCAGCACCACCAGGGCCAACAGCACACGCAGCATGCGCGAGGGCATGGCGCCGGCGCCCAGGTAAGGCAGCCAGGCGAAACACGCCAACAGCCGCGCCAGGCCCAATGCCGCGGGCACGGCGTGATCACGCAGGGCAGCAATGATCTGGGCATCCAACGATGACAGGTGAATGCTCATATCACACCGCCAGCGCACGCCCCATCACCAGCTGGGCAAAGTTCAGCAGGTGCTGTACATACCAGCCCAGCAGCGCCAGCAGGGTAATGACCACGGCAAGCATCTTGGCGCCGAACGGCAGGGTCTGTTCCTGCAGCTGGGTAACGGTCTGGAACAGGCCGATGGCCAGACCGACCAGGGTGGCGATGGCCACCGGCGCGGCGGACAGCATCAGCACCAGCCACAGGGTCTTGTTGCCGATCGCGATGATTTCATTCATGACAGGTCTCCATGGTGCGGGCTCACGGCCCGCCCGGCACGGTGATGTACTGCTGCACCAGGCCCTGCGACAGCACGGCCCAGCCATCCATCACCACGAACAGGATCAGCTTGATGGGTGCGGAAATGGTGACCGGGCTCATCATCATCATGCCCAGCGCCAGCAGAATGGCCGATACGATCAGATCCACCACAACGAATGGCAGGTACAGGTAGAAGCCCATCAGGAAGGCATCCTTCAACTCGCTCAGGGCATAAGCCGGCAACAGGGCGAACAGCGAACGGTCCTGCGGCTGTACCCCCGGCGGCGGAACATCGCTGCCGTCAATAACTTGCGCGCGCTCGAAGAAGCGCAGCAGTTCAGGATCGGCATGCGTGGCGAGGTAGACCTTGTACTCGCCCAGGCTGGAATCGAGAAAGTCGATGACCGCCGGTACAGTGGTAAGCGGCGCGGGCAGGTCCAAGTAAGCCCCGTAGATGCCGGCGATGATGGGGTGCATGACATAGAACGCCAGGATGAGCGCCAGCGCGTTGACGACCATGTTGGACGGCACCTGCTGCAGACCCAGCGCATTTCGGATAAGCGTGAACACCACGGTGAACTTGATGTAACAGGTGCCCACGGCGATCAGGAACGGCAACACCGACGCCAGCCCCAGGACCACGATCAGCGAAACGTCGTTGTTTACGGTGACCACGTTCATTTGAGTCGCGGCGCCTGCGCCAGCTGTACGCCCAGCGTGGCGCCGACCTGCACCAGTTCACCGGTGGCCAGGCAATGGCCATTGTGTTCGATGCGTATGCGGCGGTACGCCTGTTCGGGCAGGTGCAGCATGCTGCCGGCGCCGAGGTCGGCCAGTTCGGCCAGGCTGAGCTGCAGGGTCGTCAGCACCACGTCGAGGGTCAGCGGCAGGCTGGCCAGATCGAGCGTGTCGTGGCGGATGTCGCTCTCCATGACGGTGTCGAGGGAGGGCTGGTCGGCTTCGGTAGGGTAGATCATGGTCACGGTGAGGGAATCCGGTTGCAGGGAAAATTCGAACAGGCAGCGATGGGCGCGCCAGGCCTGGGGGCGGGCGAAAGGCAGCAGCACGATGTCGCCCGGCTGCAGGCGCTGCAGGCGCTGCACGGTATGGCGCACAGCGCCCAAGCGCATACGCACGGGCACGCGTTCACGGCCGGTCACTTCGATGGGGGTGGCAGCTTGCGGCAAATGCCAGTCCAGGTCTTCCACCCACACCGGGCCTTCCAGACTGTGCAGTTGCGGATGCAGTGGGGCATCCAGCCCAGCCACGACCAGACCCTGGAACTGCGCATGGCGGTACTCCAGCGCCGGCGGCTGCAGATGGAGCGCGCGTTCTACCGCGCATAGGCCGGCCAGGTGGTCATGGCTCATTCTCTGCCAGTCCAGGCCTGGCAGATCGGGCAGGTGCTGCCGGGCCCAATCATGGGCCTGTACGCGGCAAACCATGCGGCCATGGGGGCCGGACAAATCAAAGCGCAGGCACGGTGTGCCCGGCAGCGGCTGCATCGACGAATCCGCGCCCTGGCGGCGCAGCTGCTTGTGTACCTGGTGCAGGTGCAGTGTGCGCTCGTCGATGGGTGTCAGCACAGAAAACACGCTGCTCATGCGTCCTCCTCGTCGGCTTCCGGCGGCGAGGACCGCTGATGCGGGTGTTCATCGCCATCATCGAACAGCGCGTCCACCACCGCATGGTCGCGCCCTGGCAGCAGGCCTGCATCCAGGGCGGCAACCACCGCACGATGGCTCTGTTCGCTGGTGCTGCGTAGTTGCAGACCGGCCAGCTGGCCGCCCCAGCTGGCGGTCACCTGATGGCCCGGGCCTTGGCTGACAAACGGCACGGTGATGTGGGTGGAGGTATCCGGCGGCAGTGCGTGTTGAGTCGTTGCCGGGTATAGGGAATGCTGCTGCGATGCCGGCATGAGGGGGGGTTTGACGGTGCTCGTCGCGTGCTCGTCCTGCAGCGACGGAGCCTGCAAGGGAAGCGCTTTGGCATCGCCGGCGGAGGTGGACTGCCTGCGCTTGCTGGCCGTCATGGAAGGCTCTGCCTCGCTCTGCATCGACGCTTTGTCGCCGGGTGAGGTGGCCGCAGCAGGGAACTGCCCTGCTACGCCGGGCTTGGTCGTCGCTGCCTGCACCGGCGCGGCCTGACCCTGCTCTGCCATGCCGGACAGGGCCGTGGGTGCCTGCACCAGCGCGGCCGGACCCTGCTCTGCCATGCCGGACAGGGCCGTGGGTGCCTGCGCCAGCGCGGCCGGACGCTGCTCTGCCGCCATGCCGGACATGGCCGTGGGTGCCTGCACCAGCGCGGCCGGACCCTGCTCTGCCATGCCGGACAGGGCCGTGGGTGCCTGCGCCGCCGCTACGACTACGTCGAGGCGACCCGCGGGCGCGGGCGCCACCTGCAGCTGGCCCGCTGCGTAACCCGTGGTGGCCGTTCCAGCGCTGCCTGCGCCAGACCTGTCGCCAGTACCTGGGGGCACTTGCAGGTGGGTCAGCGCAGGTAACTTGAAGCCGGCGGCAGACAACTTACCCTGCGCCAGGCCCTCACTACTTACGCTGCCGGCCGTTTGCACACCCCGCATCAAGCCGGCCAACCGGCCGGCCTGCAACGAACAATGCTGCGGGGGCAGCGGCGCCATCGGCGGCGGCAAGGCCGTCATTGCGCCAGGATCGCAGGCCTCTGGCAAGAGCTCGTCCGGTGCGTGCTTGTCCGGCTTGTCCGGTGCGTGCTTGACCGGCTCGCGCCGCTCAGGCTGGTCCGTAGCGCCGCTGCCATGGCCAAGCCAGGCAGCGGGCGGGCGCGCGCCACCCGGGTGCGCGGATGCAACGTCAAAGTTGACAGCGGGCTGGCTGCTGCCCGCCCGGCGTACGCGTGCGGCCAGGGACAGCACGCTTGAGCCATCAGACTCAGGCGCCGTGCGGGTGTTCAGCGGCGGGATGGGGGACGACATGTGAGATCCTCTACGTTCTGCTGTTGCTGGCGCCGCAGGCGCGTCTGCACCTGCGTCTGGCGATAAAGCCGGTGCCAATGATCGAGCTTGGTCTTCTTCCGGTGGTGCTGCTGCGCCTGTTGCTGCAGGGCCTGCTGTTGTGCGTCGCATTGCTGGGCCTGCTGGTCCAGTTCGCCGGCAGATTGTTCCAGTTCCATTGCGTGCGCACGGGCAACGGCCAGTGCGCGCAGGCGGTCATACAGATCAACGCGACTAAGGCCCTGTTCGGGCGGCAGGACCGCTTGGTCCACGGTGGTCTGGGCTTGTTCGCGCAGTTCGGCGGCTTCGTGGCGTTGCTGCTGCGCATGGCGGGCCTGGGCCTGGGCACCAGCGCGGGCCATGCGCATCTGCGCGTCCTTCAACGTCAACAGGCGCCGGGTGCTGCGCTCATCGTGCGAGGGCATGCAGCGCCTCCAGTGTCTGGTCCAGAGCGCAGGCCTGCTCCGCAGGTTGCTGCAGGAAGGCCAGCAGTTGTGGCTCCAGGGCGATGGCCTTGTCGTACTGGTCACTGATGCCCGGCTTGTATTCACCCAGCTCGCGCATGAGTTGCAGATCGTCCAGCGTGCCCAGCACCCCGCGCAGGCGATTGACCGCCGCCTTCTGTGCGGGACAGGCCAGCTGGCCAAACAACCGGCTGCCACTTCGCAGCACATCCAGCGCGGGATAATGGCCCCGCCCTGCCAGCTTGCTGGACAGGTACAGGTGGCCGTCGATCAGCGATTTGACTTCCTCACCGATCGGATCGGCTTCGTTCTCGTCTTCCAGCAGCACGGTATGAAATGCGGTGATACTGCCGTGATCGCTGCGCCCGGCCCGTTCCAGCAGGCGCGGCAGTGCTTCGAACACCGAGGCCGGAAAGCCGCGACGGGCCGGCAGTTCACCGGCGGCCAGCGCCAGCTCACGCAGGGCCCGGGCATAGCGGGTAACCGAATCGAGTACCAACAACACGCGCTGACCCTGGTCGCGGAAATATTCAGAAAGGGTGGTGGCCAACTGCGCGGCATTGCATCGAACCGCCGGTGCGGTATCGGAAGTGGCCTGCACAATGATGCAGCGGCTGGCGCGCGGCGATCCACGCATGCGTTCGACCAGCGTAGCCACTTCTCGGCCACGTTCTCCCACCAGGGCAACGATGGCAACATCCACCGCAGCGTTGTCCAGCAGCATTTCCGCCAATGTCGTCTTGCCGGCTCCGGCACCAGCAAAAATGCCCACGCGCTGCCCTTCTCCACAGGTCAGCAGGCCATCGATCGCGCGTACGCCGGTGGGCAGCACGGTATCCACCGGCTGGCGCAGGCGGTAGTCGCTGCCGTTGCCAGACAGTGGGCGCACCTGCTGCGGGCCTGCCTGTGCGGGCGCCAGCCTTTCCACTTCGTGCCCAAGGCCATCGATGACACTGCCCAGTTGCGCCCACGATGCAGCCACCGACGGCGGATGCCCGGAAGGGGTTACCAGACACTGCACCGACAGGCCCGTACTGTCCTGCAGCAGGCCCACCGAGGCAATACCGTGCTCCAGCGCAACCACCACACCCTGGCCCACCACAGTATCGTCAGCGGCCGACGCATGCAGCAGGCACAGTTCGCCGATGGCGACCTGCGGCAGCGGGACACGCAGCATCGAGCCAGCAATTGCGGTGGGGTGCGCCGAAACGCGCCAGGGGCTACCAGAAAGGGTCATTTGATGTTCTTCAGCCGCCCAAGGCACTCGTGGAAATCCTGCAGCGCGGCCGCCAGCTGAGCGGGATCGCTCACGCAATCGGGGTGTAGCAGGCCGCCCACGCGACCGTCCATGCGCAGGGTGAGTGCGCCTGACTCCCAATGTGCGACCTGGCGCACCACCTCGGCCAGCAGCGGAGCGGACAGGGCGTCGCGGGCCTGGTCATCCATTTCGTCCATCAGCCCCCACATCCACACGCGTTCGTGGGGCTGCGGGTCAAGGTAGATGTCGCCTACATCGTCGAAGGACATGGCGATGGTGGAGTGGTCATCGAACTGGAAGCGACCGGAATCGGCGCCCAGCTGGTCCAGTGCAGCGCACAAGGTTTCTTTGAGGGTCATACGGATTTCACCACATCAATGTTGACGGTATCGGAAATTTCAGAGAACGAGAGCACCGCCAGGGTTGGCAACTTGTTCTCGATGAAGCGCTTGACGAATCGGCGGATATCAGGCGAAACCAGCAGCACGACGTCCGGCCGCGTCGACTGCAGGGGTTGGAAGGCCAGGCTGATGCGATCGAGCAGCTGATCGGCCGCGGCCGGCTCCAGATTGAGGAAGGCCGCGCCCTGGCTCTGTCGGATGCCGCTGCGCACCAATTCTTCTGTGGCCGGGGCGAACAGCACCGCGCCAATACGGTCGTCGCGGGCGTGCTGGCTGGAGATGTAGCGGGCCAGACCGGCGCGCACGTGTTCGACCAGCAGGATGACGTCCTTCTCGCGCTGTCCCCACTGGGCCAGCACTTCCAGGATGATGCGCATGTTTCGGATAGACACGCCTTCGCGCTGCAGGCGCTGCAGCACCTCAGCGGCACGCTGCACCGGCACGTGGCGGTGAAGTTCTTTCAGCAGCTCGGGGAAACGCTTTTCAGTAGCGTCCAGCAGCTGCTTGGTCTCCTGAATGCCGAACACTTCATTGATATTGCGGGTGACTGCTTCATGCACCAGGAAGTACAGTTCCTCGCGATCGCTGCGCGTACGCAGCCCCATGCCCTGCAGCTGCGGCAGCTGCTCGGTGGGCACCCAGCGCTGCGGCGGACCGCCGCGGGTGGACACCATCACACCGGTGCCCATCATCGCCAGTTCATCGCTGTCTGCCAACACGCGGACATGGTCAAGCACGACGTCACCACTGGTGGCGACAATTTCATTGACCAACACGGTCACACCGTATTGGCTCTCCGCCTCGTGGGCGCGCATGACCATATGGGGCAATTGCATGCCCGCGCGCAGATGCAGCTGGTCGCGCAGGTAAGCCTCGATCTCCTGCGCGGACCACGCTTCCCCATGTGCAGCTGGCACCAGCAGCAGCAACGGGACCGTTTCATTGGCAAGGCTGCCATCGGCGTCAGTGCCCGGGTTTTTTCCCTTGGCGTCGCTGCCACCACCGCCCGCCGACGCACTGCCGGCAACGGTCTGCTCGCGACGCGATCGCCTGTAGGCCAGGCCTGCCAGGCCCGCTGCCAGCGCGGCAAAGACGATCAACGGGAAGCCGGGCAGCATGCCCATCAGCAGCACCAGGATGGCCGCAATGATGAGCACCTTCTGGCTGCTGAAAAGCTCTTGGAGGATGCCTTCGCCGAGGTTGCCCTCTTCGCCGCTGACGCGGGTGACCACAAAGCCAGCACTGATACAGATCAGCAGTGCGGGAATCTGTGCCACCAAGCCATCACCGATGGTGAGAAGAGTGAATACGCCCAGCGCTTCGGAGAAGCCCATGCCATGCTGCAGCATACCCACGGCGATGCCGCCAAACAGATTGACGAAGACGATGATGATGCCGGCGATGGCATCACCCTTGACGAACTTCATGGCGCCGTCATAGGAGCCATACAACTGACTTTCCTTCTCCACTTCGCGACGGCGCCTCTGCGCGCCGGCAGCATCAATGGATTCAGCGCGCAGATCGGCGTCGATACCCATCTGCTTGCCTGGCATACCGTCAAGCGAAAAACGTGCCACCACCTCGCCGATACGTTCAGAACCCTTGGTGATGACGATGAACTGCACGATCGTAACGATGGCAAAGATGACAAAGCCCACCACCAGGTTGTCCGCCACCACGAACTCACCGAACGCCGACACAATATGACCGGCATCGGCATCGACCAGGATCAATCGACTGGTACTGACCGACAGGGCCAGCCGCATGATGGTGGTAAACAGCAGCACCGAAGGGAAGGTGGAGAAATTGAGGATGCGTTCAACGTAGAACGAGCTGAGGAAGATGATGATGGCAACCATCAGGTTCACGCCGATCAGCAGATCCACCAGCAGGGTGGGCAGGGGCACGATCAGCATGCCGATGACCACGGCCATCAGCACCACCAATGCCAGTTCCGGGCGCAACAGGCTGCGCGCCACCTGGCCCAGGCCTTTGCCCGGAGCAACTGCAGCGTTCATCGGACCTCCACGCGATGTGCCGGCACGACGCTGGTGCGCTCTTGGGAAATCGCGCGCTCCAGCAGGGTTTCCACTTCATCCAGCGCCTGCAGTTGCAGGCCGATGTCGTCCCAAAGGCCGTGCGGCAACGCCTTCAGGAAACTACGGACCCCTTGTGCGAAGCGCGATTTTTCAGGCAGGGACCACGCATACGCGGCACCGCTCAGCAGGCTTTGGAACATCTCGCCTAGGCCGCCGCCGTTGCGCACCATGCGCAACATGGCCGCCAGCAGATCGGGCTGCTGGGCACCCAGGCGGCCCATCAGTTCGGCATGCCAGCAGTACCGCAGCAGCAGATGGTCGGCAGAGCGCAGGGTGGTGAGCTTGCGTATGGTCTGTAGAAGATGGCCAAATTCCAGCCGCGAACAACTAGGGTCGAGCGCGTACATATCGGCCGCCAATGCCTGCTCGATGAAGTCGATCACACGGGCACGTCGATCGAAACCATACAGTTCGATCCACAGTTCATAGGTATCGATGGGGTCACCGCCGGCCAGAAAATCCTGATAGGAACGGCGCAGCTGGCGTGCAGTGGCGCGAAGATTCGGGGCCTGAAGGCGTGCCTTCAAGGCAACGTTCAGACCGCCACGAGCGCTGCGGCCACCCGCTTCCCCGGCAAGTTCTTCGTACAGGGCTGCAAGCTGCTCGTGCAGTTCTTCCAGTTCGGCATCGGCCAACAAGCTCCGCAGTACGGCCAGGACATCGCTGGGCTCAGGGAACAGCTGCTGCAGGAGGGCGCGCAGCGTGGCCACGTCGGGCGTACCCAGGCTGCGCAGCTGATGCCGGAGCTGGGCTACCTTTTCCGGGCCTTGTTCATCCAGCACATGGTCCAGCCACGCCTGGCCGCGCACGTCCGAGCTGCTTTCATCCTTGGTGCGGGCACGACGCATGCTGGCCACCAGCCCGGACAGGTCGTCATTCATGGCAAGCGCGGTGGCCAGCGCGTTGCGGCGCAGTTTCGGCCCCGCCGTCTTTTCGGCCTCGCGCTCCTCGCTGGCCGGACCGGCCGCCTTGGTCGTGACCGGCCGGGCCATCATCGGCGGCAGCGTCCGGGCAACATGGGGGTTAACGATTGCCATCGGCGCCCTCCAGCAGCTGCTCGCGCAGGGTCTGGAACTGGTCGCTCAGGCCAGTACCGGCGCCGGGAAAATCTTCGTACCCTTGGCCGTTGGCGCCGGCCAGCACGCGTGGCTGGATGAGGAAGACGCGTACCATGTCGTGTTGGCGCTGCGTGCTTTCTCGAAACGCACCACCGATCCACGGAATACGCCCCAGGCCCGGCACCGCACTGCGGTTACGCGCGCTCTCCTGGCGCGTATAGCCGCCCACCAGCAAGCTGAGCGATTGCGGGACGCGTGCCACGGTATCGATGGAGGTACGGGTGATGACCGGTAGGCCCTCCACGTTGGCGCCGCTGTCGGTACCATCTTCGATCTTCAGCTGCATCTCCACTTCGCCGTTGTGTGAAACGCGTGGCAGGACGCTGATAAGGGTGCCGTAGGTAACACTTTCCAGACTGGCGGTGCGTTCGGCTTGCAGGCGCGCATAAAAGGTGCTGTTGCTGTCAAAGTGCGCCAGGACGTTTTCCTGGGTCAGCAACACCGGGCGCGAGACAACGCTTGCACTGCCACGCTCGGACAGCGCCGTGATCGAGGCAAGGAAGCGCTCGCCATCAAGCGTGGTACTGGTACCGCCATTGAAGGACACGCCGAGGCGCCCCGCCAGGCCGACACTCCCCTGCCAGCTCACCCCCAACCCGTCCAGTTCCTTCTTCTGGATGTCGATGATCCACAGCGACAGTTCCACCTGACGACGCGGCAAGTCCAGTTCGCCGACCAACCTTTTGACCTTCTGGATACCTGACAACGTGCCACGCACCAACAGGCTGTTGGTTTCCGGGTACGCCACCACGACAATGGGCGGCTCTCCGGAGGCTTCGCGTCGACTGGGTGACGCCACAGGCACCGGTACCGGTGCAACCGGCTGCTGGCGGTGGGCGGCGGCAAGGTCGCTGGAAGGGTCCAGCGTGCTTTCGCTGGACACCTCGGGCTGGCGCACCACGATGTCCGCACTGGCATCGCCCAGCATGTTGGCCAGGATATTGGCCATGCCCGGCAGCGTGGTCTGCCAGTCGCGCATGCCGTAGCGGCGGCCCTGCACGAAGCTGTTTTGCAGCGGAATGACTTCCACGTGTACGGCCTTGGCGTCGGCCCCCCGGTACAGCTCGTCGAGGTAGCGGGCGGCGTTGAGCACGATATCCACATACACCGGCGGCCCGGAGACGTAGAAGGTGCCGTCGGCACCATTGCCACGCACCGCAAAGCGGGCGTCGGCCAAGCGCGTACGGCGCAGGAAATCGTTGAGCACGGTCACCGAGGCATGCTGCATGTGACCGACTGCGTTGCGCGTTTCGCCCGCCTCGTACACATAGAGGGTCTGGCTGTCGCTGTACCATATCAGGCCCAGATCGCGGCTGACCTGGTTGAGCACGGCGCGCGGGTCGCGCAAGGCAAAGCTGCCTTCCACCCGCTTCTTCTGCGCCTTGCTGCTGAGCACCACCGGCAACTGCATCTGCCCGGCGACAGCATTGAGCAGCGCCGAGACACCATCACCACGGGACACGAAATTTGTGCCGGGATCGAGCTGCGCGCGACGCGAGATGGCTGTGTTTTCCAGCGGCGTTGCTGTGTGATCCTGCGCCAGGGCCGGCGACACCATCAACACAGCGGATAGCAGCGCAGCAACTGCGCCAAGAGAATGAGTGAGTTTCACGGCGATCGCGTTGATTGGAAGATGGCGCGGGGGGACTCACCCAGCAACGATTTGATGTCGTGGCAGAAGTGAGACGGGGACGAGAAGCCGAGCTCGCCCGCAACGCGGGTGAAGCTGGCACCTGTTTCAGCATGCATTTGCAGAGCGCGACTGGCGCGCAACAGCCGCAACTGTTCCTTCAAGGGGCGCCCGAAGGCTTTCACCGTGACCCGCCGGAACTGCGCCGGCGACAGGCCATAGCGGGACGCGAGCTGCTGCACGCTCAGATGGGTGTGGGCCAGGACGAAACGGACAATCTGGTAGATTTCGCCCCGCGCCCACCTGTTGGCAACCCCCGCAAAGGCCGGCGTGCCGTTGGCCAGGTGGCTGATAAGCCACGCCCGGCTACGCGGGGTATCGTCCAGCGGACCGGGCAACGGAAGCTGGCCAGGTAGCAGCACTGGATCCCGGACTGAACGCTGGCAGCCATTGATCTGGTCGTGGAACGCCAGCATGCGCGGCGCCCAGGCCGGCACGGGTGTGCTGATGAGCCCGTCCCCGGCCACGACCAGCGCGGAATCGCCTGCGGCCAGCAACACAGACCCGCCAGGAGCGAGGGCGAGATCTGGCAAGCGCTGCTCCGGCCGGCATAGGGACACCGAAAGATTGCCGCCCGTCGGCAGGGAAAAGACAGCACTGGCTGCACGCGGCAGGCGCACCGTCTCTGCATGAGAGAGCTCTGTGGAAGGGGTGAGTGGAATCTGCATACCGGGTAGGATGTCGGTTGGAGCCTGCCGAAGCTATGAAACTAGTTGCAGCTTCCCCCTGCACATGCTCCGAATGGTGCTAGCAGGTTGATTGCGACACATCTCACCCCCCTCTGCCCGCCCCGGCACACCGCTAGCGGATGGGATCGTCGCACCATTGCCGGGCGATGGCGACCAGCACATCGGCAAAGCGTATGGCCATCTGCGGATTGACACGCTCGATACGATCCCTCCCCGAGTGGATCAGCGCACTAGGTGCGTGTGCATGCTGCTGCGGCGCCTGCCGATAATGATGGTCCGCCTCCACCAGCGTTGTGATCTGCGCGCGTATCTGCTCGCGCTCCTGCGCGGTGATCGAGATTTGACCGGTACGTGCCTGTTCGTAACGCTCCCAGTCGATGGCCTTGGAGGCCTCTACCCAGTTCGCGCGCGCTTGATCGATAGCCCACAGGGCGTCCGCCCCCTTCTCGTCGACCTGCGTCAGGCCCACGCAAGGAAGGGACTGGTTCTGGAACGACAGGTGGTCGGAGGTGATCATATAGTGGGCATCAGGCAGGTAACGGGTGAAGTCCTGTGCCGCAAATGCCTGCTGCACTCGCTGCCGCAGTTCGGCTTCCCTGGCGCCCGTTCCGCCCACATCGTTGAGGTAATAGGGCGGCTGTCCCTGGTTGTTGTAGTTAGCCACAGCATCAGAATCGGACACCAGATAGCCATGCCCCCCGCGCCCTATCATATCGATGTTGATGACGACATCGGCGCAGTTGCCCGCCTGCCGGCACGCCGCCACATGGCCCTTGCTACCCAGTAGACCCACTTCTTCATGTGAGGTGATGAGCAATTCGACTTGACCATCACCGCCAGCGTAGTGTCCCAACTGTCGTGCTACATGCAGCACCCCAGCGACGCCAGACCCATTGTCATAGGCCCCCTCAGAGCCCTGCTCGATACCCCTCAGGTCGCCATGGGCGACAAACAGCAATCGCGGCCCATTTCCTGCGCGGATGACAGCATGCAGGTTGTGCTGGCTCCCTTGCAGGGTCATGCCCCGCACGGTGCCATCGGGAGTGGCATAGGGCTGCCGGGTGACCGTAAGGCCATCACGCTGAAACAGCCCCTCGATGCGTGAAAGTCGATCTGCATTCACCTGAAGGGGATCACTGCCAGTGGAGGCCTGGGCAATGGCTTCCAGATCGGCCTGATAGGCCGCGACCTCAGGGGTATACATATGGGCCAGCAGATCGGCCAACTGCACGAGTATGTGATCCCACTGCGTACTCTCCATGGCGGCAGCCTGCGCAGCCGGCGGCCAGCCGCCCGCCGGTACCGGGGGCGCAACCTGCACCGTGGCAGCCAGCGATTGCAACAATTGGGATTCCGGTGGCAGTTGCCGCAACAGCACGTAGATCTCCCGGGTGCGACAATCGAGGTCGCCTCGGCATTGGCGGGCAATCTGCAGCAACGGGCGTTGCAGATCCGGTTCGACCACATGCCCCGCATCATCACCAGACTGCCGGGCAACGCTGGCTGACACAGCGTCTTCGTTGACCACGTTGCCCCCCCCGGGCCCTTCACTGCCCGCCCGCATGTGGTCGACTAGTGCTGAACCACCCAACCAGACCGCGCCCGCTCCGGCCGCGACCAGCGCCGTACCGCAGGCCCGCGGATGAAGCCCGCAGGCGGCGATTGCAGCGTTGCCCAGATGCGAGACCTGTTGCTGGAAGGAACGCGCCGGGCCATCCGGCAGCGCGCGGTAGTCCCTTGCGGCCCCGACCGAGGGCCAGGGTGCAGCGTCGCTGCGTCCACCGGCCGCCGCCGGCGCGGTGCCGGCCCTGCATACACCGGCTGCGGGCGCCAACAGCAGGAGCACGGTCGCCAGGTTGCATACACTGTTGACGCGTAATGATGTGGCCCGCGCGCCCCCGCTGCGGGGTGCGCCTGCCTGCAGCGCGCAATGGTGGAAGGCGCCGATATCCTTACGATACTTGTCAGCGGGTAACTTGGCGGATAACGTCACTTGGAGCGCGCCTACAGTGGTTTATACGCTTGATGAGTGCAGACAAAAGATGAATGAAAAGTGAAACACGGCCACTGTGATCGGTGTATGCGCGTCCCTGCGGCGTGCGCACAGCGATCACAGTAGCTTTGCGACGCGCTGTCCAGGATCATGGCAATCCGTATCCAACTGTCGCTATCGTCCAATCTGGAGTACAGTCTGCGCACTCAGCCGTGGGCGTCTCTTGTGCGACGTGCACCGCACGTCCGACGGCCGCGCGCCCTCACCCTGCGACAGCCTAGAAGGCCTGCACCTTGATATGAAGCTACGCATCATCATCGCCGATGACCATGAGGTAGTCCGCATTGGGGCCCGTTCGGTGATCGAGAGCAGTGGCATCGGCTTGGTCGTGGGCGAGGCGAGCGACCCTATGTCCCTGATGAACATGCTGAAGACGTACCCTTGTGACGTCCTTGTCACCGACTACACCATGCAGGGGACGATGAGCGAAGGCAACGCTGACGGCGCCGCCATGTTGAGCAGGATCCATCGGCTGTACCCTGCGTTGCCGATTGTCATCGTCAGCATGTCCAGGAACGCGGCCATCATGAAGATGGTGACCGCCCATGGGGTGCTGGGACTGGTCGACAAGGCGTCACCGCTGGTGGAGCTGCCCCTGGCCATCCAAGCGGCCCACCGCAGGACGCTCTACATAAGCGAGAATCTCAAGACGCTGGCCCTTGAACAGGGTACTGCGACTGGCCTCAAGGAAGGCACCCGTGGATTGTCTCCACGCGAAGCCGAAGTGATGCGGTTGTTGGCCAGCGGGCTGACGGTCAAGCAGATTGCCGAGCAGCAGCACAAGAGCATCAGCACCATCAGCCGACAGAAGGGCGAGGCCATGCTCAAGCTGGGCCTGAACGGCGATGCCGAACTCTATCGCTACTTGAAGGACGCTGATCACTGACAGTCATGGCGACACGTCGATGGCATAGCGCGCTGCCACCGGCGGGCCGCTACCCGTGCATGGCACAGGCGGCGTGCAACAGGCCCGCTACAGCGGGCTTTCATTCACAAGATCGACCAGCGCCTGCCGGAAGCCGGGCAGCAACACCCCGTTGCCGTATCCGCTCAGGTGGTCATTGTCGAAGAACAGCGGCCCAGTGTCTTAGAATGCCGCGCAGCGGTCCGGCCCGCACAGCAGCGGCAGCATTGTCAGGCCACCGGCACATGCCGGATTGCTACGGTTGAACCAGTCCGAACAACGGTATGCCCCAGCCTTGAACAGCGGCAGCGGTGCATCGATGATAACGTGCACGCCCAACCGCTGCAGGCGCCCCAGTAACCGGTCGGCTTCCTCGCGTGCCGCCTGCGCACGCACGGGCGTACGTTCGGCCAGCAGCCGGCGATATATCTGCTGTGCATCCTGTGGTTGCCAGTCCAAACCCCGCAGCTCCGGCATGCGCAGCGCTGCCAGCCACACGATGTCACCCGGGCGCGCTTCGCTGTCGATGTTGGACAGGCTGTCCTCGATGAAGTCCTGGCAGTCGGCCGGGCTGGAGTGCGCCCGCCACCAATTCCCAGAACCGCGACGGCAGCAGGTAGAACGCAGCGGCCGGTGCCGCCTGCGCCTGCCAGGCAGCCCAGGCCAGGCCAGCGACACTAGGGTGGCCGCCGGCAACAGCGCACGCGACCACGGCCAACGTGCATGACCGCGCAGCCAGACGAAGAACAGCAGCGGGAAGACCAGGTAGAACTGCTCATCCACGCCCAGCGTCTAGGAATGTCCTCCGGGGCGTCGGCCTGTGGCCGCCCCCTTCTCCTTTATTTCGCCTCCAAGGGTATGGGGGCCCAGCGCCCGACCCACCGCCCAGCGTAAAAAGCGTGGCGTCCACCTGCGCACCGCAAGCCGAGCCCCGTAGCAGCCGGTAGGCTCCTGGGCAAAATAAAGGAGGAGGCCGCCCCGCGGCCGGGGGACATTTGCACCAGGGGCCTTATCTGTTCGGAATCTGGCAGCGTAGGCGTCGAGAGCCGGCGTGGGCCGCCGTAGGGGCCTGGATCTTGACGATCGACCTGTAGCTGGGCGCCCACGCCGGAATCTCCCTTGATCCG
>Ga0308165_1000369_pt1 | contig 90151 bp, 74 predicted proteins | sample PhyWR2_FD_201032 | JGI IMG/M metagenome (GOLD analysis project Ga0308165, IMG submission 201032) | Phyllosphere microbial communities from UC Gill Tract Community Farm, Albany, California, United States - DLSLW.R2 | ecosystem: Host-associated > Plants > Phyllosphere > Unclassified | place: USA... | reverse complement strand
GCGCTGGCGTTGCTGCTGTCGACGCTGATTTTCTTTTCGGTGCTGAAGATCGTGCCGCTGGCCGAAGGCACCGCGATGAATTTCTGCGCGCCGCTGATCGTGCTGGCGGTGTCGCCGTGGCTGCTGGGCGAGACGACCTATATCTCGCGCTGGATTGCCGTGGCGGTGGGATTCGCCGGCATGCTGATCGTGATCCGTCCGGGCGGCGACATCCCGGCGCATGGCGTGCTGCTGGGGCTGCTGTCGGCGGCGACCTACGCCACCGTGTCCATCCTCAATCGCAAGGCCAACCAGGCCGACGATCCGATGGTGACGCTGTTCTACGGTGGTTTGGTGGGAATGGTAATCAGCAGCCTGATGGTGCCGTTTTTCTGGTCGCCGCATACGCCTGATGCGACGGAATGGATGATTCTTGCATCGACCGGCATCACCAGCACGATCGGCCATTTCTTCATGAACAGCGCCTACCGGCATGCCGAAGCGTCCGTGCTGACGCCGTTCGCCTACAGCCAGATCATCTCGGCCAGCGCCATGGGCTGGTTGGTGTTCAACCAGTTCCCCGACGCCGTCACCATCCTCGGCATCGCCATCATCTGCGCCAGCGGCATGGGCATCGCGTATGTCGAACACCGGCGCGCGCATCCGCTGCGCTCGCCGGTGGAAACAACTGCTTAGGCCTCTACCAGCCGCCCTGCCGCAATCGTGATGGTCTGCGCGCAGCGCGCCGCAATCGACGGATCGTGCGTCACCAGCACCAGCGTCGAGCCCCGTTCCTTGTTCAATTCGAACATCAACTGGATCACCGCTTCACCGGTGGTGGCGTCGAGGCTGCCGGTCGGTTCGTCGGCCAGCAGCAGAGGCGGCTCGGTGACGAAAGCACGCGCCAGCGCCACGCGTTGCTGCTCGCCGCCGGACAGGTATTTGGGATAGTGCTTGAGGCGGCTGCCCAGCCCGACGCGCGCCAGCATGCGTTCGGCCTTGCCGCGCGCATCGGCGTCGCCGCGCAGCTCCAGCGGCAACATGACGTTTTCGACCGCGTTGAGATGGCCGAGCAGCTGGAACGACTGGAACACGAAACCGAGCTTGAGCTTGCGCAGCGCCGCGCGACCATCTTCGTCGAGCGCAAAGATGTCGATGCCATCGATCCTGACGGTGCCGTCGGAAGGCGTATCCAGCCCTGCCAGCAGTCCCAGCAGCGTCGACTTGCCGGAACCGGAGGCGCCGACAATGGCCAGCGTGGTTCCGGCCTGCACGTTAAAATTGACGTCGCGTAAAATCGCCAGCTCGCCGGCCTTGCTGACGGCGGTCGCCTCGGCGGCGGCATCGGCGACGCGCTTGGACAGATTGACGACTTCGATGGCGGAAGTGTTGGCAATGGCGGAACTTGGAGACACAGAGGAATCAGGCATGCAATCGAATGGAAGATGGATGAAGGCGATGAGAAGACATGATGTACGCCGGCGCCGCCTGTCGGCCGCGCTGCTGGCGCTGCCCCTGCTGATGTTCGCAGCGAGCGCCTATTCTGCACCAAAAACCCTGCTTGTGCTCGGCGACAGCCTCTCTGCCGAATACGGCCTGGCGCGCGGCAGCGGCTGGGTGGCGCTGCTCGACAAACGTCTGCGGCAGGAAAAAATCAGCACCGACGTCATCAACGCCAGCATCAGCGGCGAAACCACCATCGGCGGCAAGACCCGCCTGCCGGCACTGCTGAGCAAGCATGCGCCCGACGTGGTGATCATCGAATTGGGAGCCAACGACGCGCTGCGCGGCCTGCAGCTGAGCGCCACGCAAGCCAACCTGCAGGCGCTGATCGACATGGCGCGCGCGGCCAAGGCCAAGGTGGTGCTGGTGGGGATGCAGATTCCGCCGAACTACGGGGCCGACTACACCAACAAGTTCTCGCAATTGTTCCCTGCCGCTGCGAAGCAGAACAAGGCTGCGCTGGTGCCGTTCTTCCTGAAGGACGTGGCCGACAAGCCGGCGCTGTTCCAGGCCGACCGCATGCATCCCAACGAGCAGGCGCAGCAGACCTTGCTCGACAACGTCTGGCCGGCGCTCAAGCCCTTGCTTAAATAGCCACGGGGATTTGTCTGACCTGCGCGTGCAGGTCAAGGAAGCGACGCAGCAGCGCCGCCGACTGCGGCGTCTCGCAAACCTGGGCGCACATGGCGGCGGTGTCGATGCCGCACTTGCCGTAGACCTCGGTGTAATACGCCAGGTGGGCCCGGACGAACTCGCCGGTGAACTCCGGATGGAACTGCGCTGAAAAGATGTTGGGCGCCAGCCGCAGCATGTGATGCGGGTCCATCGGCGAGCTGGCCAGCACGGCTGCGCCCGGCGGTGGTTCCAGCACCACTTGCGAATGCAGCATGTGGGCTTCGAAACTCTCCGGAATCTCTCCCAGCAAATGCTCACCGGCAGCGACCGCATGCCGCGTCACCGCCATGGTGCCGGCCACGCGTCCGGCCGGGTTGTACCCGACCTTGCCGCCGAAGGCGTGCGACAGCAACTGATGTCCATAGCAAACGCCAAACATCGGCAGGCCATGTTCGGCCGCGCGGCGCAACCAGGCGGCAGTGCGTTCGCTCCAATCGACCAGGTCGGTAACCATCGTCGGCGAACCGGTGATCAGCACTGCGCGGTATTGATCCGGCTCACGCAGGAACTGGCCCTGGAAGACGGAGACGATTTCGGTTTCGTTGTCGGCCAGCCCTGCTGCTTTTTGCAGCTGGACCGCATAGCTGCCGTAGGACTGGCGCAACTCGTCGATGGGATCGCCGGTGTGGATGATGAGGACCGGAGCGATTGACCGGACTGTAGCTAAATCGGGCACTGCGGCTGAGGCTGGCATGGGAGGCGGCTTCAAGGACGGGATGGAGGATTCACTCTACCTTCGCATTGTACGTTCGGCACCGCGCACCGAAGCCGCAAAAAAGGCCGCATAAGCGGCCTTTTTTGTTTGATGCACATGATTTACGCAGCTCAACTTACTTGGCCGCGTCGGCCGGCTTGCCGTCAGTTGCACCGACTGTTTCGCCGCCCTTGAGGATCTTGGTCTTGGCCTTTTCCTTCAGGAAGTTGATGTACGACAGCATTTCCTGCTCGGCCAGCGTGTTGGCGATCTGGTCCTGCTCGGTCTTGCGACGGGCCGCGTCAGGCGTGGCCGGTTGCGCCACCTTGGTGATGCGGAACACGCTGTAGCCCTGGCCCGGTATTTCGATGCCGGTGTATGCCGGCAGCTTGGCGGTATCGGCCTTCATGACGGCCAGGAAGGCATCCTGGTTCCAGCCTTGGGTTTTCACGCGCGATGCCACCTTGGCCTCGCCGAAACCGGCGGCGTCGTCCTTGGACTTCAGCTCGGCCAGCTTGGCTTCGCCGGCTTTCCTGGCCAGGGCGAGTTCTTCGGTTTGCGTCACCAGTTCGCGCACGATGGTCTTGACGTCGTCAAAGGCGCGCTTGGTGACCGGCTTGTACTCGACGATATGACCGGCGATCAGCGTCGTCGGCGCGACCTGTACCGCTTCCGAATTGTGCTTGCCCTTGATGGTGTCATCGGTGAACAGCGCCTTCAGGAACTTCGGGTTGTTGTAGACCGTGTTCGGCGGCAGCGTCGGATTGGCCTGGCGCGTCACGCCCGAGGCGGTTTCGATCTTCAGCTTGAGCTTGTCGGCCACCGGCTTGAGGCTGTCGCCCTGCTCGTAGACGGTATTGTTGAACGTCTCGGCCAGTTCGGCGTACTTCTTGGCTGCCAACTGCTTCTTGATCTCCGTCGAGATTTCGCCCTTCACTTCCTCCAGCGGCTTGACCGAGCCCGGCTTGACGCCGGTCAGCTGGATGATGTGGTAACCGTAGTCGGACTCGACCGGATCGCTGATCTCGCCCTGCTTGAGCTTGTAGACCGCGTCTTCAAACGACTTGAGCATGGCGCCCTTGCCGAAGAAACCGAGGTCGCCGCCCTGGTCCTTGGAACCCGGATCCTGCGAGTTGGCCTTGGCCAGCTTGGCGAAGTCGCCCGGCGTCTTGCGCAGTTGCGCCACCAGGCCGTCGGCCTTGGCCTTGACTGCGGCCTTGTCGGCGGCGGACGCGCCCTTCTTTACTTCCAGCAGGATGTGGCTGGCGCGACGCTGTTCGTCGGTGGAGTATTGCTTGATGTTCTGGTCGTAGTAGGACTTGACGTCGGCGTCAGACACGCTGACCTGCGCAGCCACGGCCGCGCTGTCCAGCACAACGTATTCGATCCTGGCCTGTTCCGGCACTTCGAACTTGCTGCCGTTCTTGTCGTAGTAAGCCTTGAGCATGTCGTCGGTGACCTTGACCTGGCCGGCGAAGGACGCTGCCTTGAACGACAATTCCTGCACGGTGCGTTCCTGGTCGTTCAGGTCGGACAGGCGCGCGGCGACCGTCTTCGGCGCGAACGCAGTGCCTTGCACGGCGGCGTTGAGCTGTTGCAGCCCCATGTCGCGACGCAGGCTGGCTTCATAACCCTTCGGGGTCAGTCCCTGGGCCGCCAGCAGGACGCGGTACTGGTCGCTGTCGAAGCTGCCGTCGGCCTTCAGCAGGCCGGGAATCTGCATGATGCTTTGCTGCAGCGTCAGGTCCGACACCGACAGCTTGTCGTTGACGACTTCAGCCGCCAGTGCGCGCTGGGCGATCAGGTTTTCCAGCACGGCACGGCGCGCTTCCGGCGTGTCGAACACCTTCGGATCAATCTGGCCGCCGGACATCTGGCGCATGCGCTCCAGTTGCTGACGCTGCGCGGCGTCCCACTCTTCCTTGGTGATGGTCTGGCCGGCCACCTTGGCCACGGCGTTGTCGCCATCGGACAGACGGCTGTAGCCTTCCAGGCCGAAGAACGCAAAGGACGGGAAAATAAACAGCAGCAGCAGGAATTGCATCAGGCGCTGATGGTTACGGATAAATTCAAACATGGGTCAGCCGATCACGAAATCAAAAAGAAATCAGAAACAAGGACATCAAATGACATCAGTTACCGCGCACTCGCCTCCCGGAAACCGGTCGGCCAATGCACACAGGCACGCAGGAACGCACAAGAAAAAAGGCGAACTCACGTTCGCCTTGTAGCAATGCTCATGCTGGCGGAGCAAATTTCTCTGCTCTGGGAGATGCCGCCTCGGCAACAACGCCCGCGCGTCATTATACACAGCCGGCCACGCCAAGTCACCGATGCTGCCCTCGGGAAACACGTTGAAAATGCTGATTTGTGCGGGTTCGCGCTATCATCCTGCGCTGAATCTTCTCAAGGCAAACAGGAATCGGTCATGACAAAGCTGGAAGAAATCGTCAAACGGCAAAAACAAGGCGCAAAATTCGTGCTCTCGTTTCAGATGCTGGGCATGGATGTAGAGACTTTCGACACGGTCGCGCAGACCTGGATCGAGCATGGCGGCCCCGGCTTCGAAGCTGCCGGCGTGCCGTTCCGCAAGGTGATCGACGGTGAATTCCTGATCGCCCGCCTGACCGTCGTCAAGACCGCCGCAGACTGAACGCACGCCACGTACTTGTATCACTCGTACTTGCGTGCGTCCTCGATGACCTTGCCGTCATTGGGCAAGCTTCCCGGCGCCGCGAACAATACTTCCCCCCTCAGTTTGGTAATGTCGCGCACGCTGTCGGCAATCGCCGCCGCCTGCGCGGCCGCACTCTCCATGTCCAGGGTTTCGCAGTGCAGGGTCATGCAGTCGTTGGCCATCTCGCCGCTGACCACCAGCCGCGCCTTGAGGATCAATCCATGGCGCCGGGTGATCTCCGCCACTTGGGAGGGATGCACGAACATGCCGCGCACCTTGGTGGTCTGGTCGGCGCGTCCCATCCAGCCCTTGATGCGCGTGTTGGTGCGACCGCACGGCGAGACGCCATCCAGTGCGGCAGTCAGGTCGCCGGTGCCGAAACGAATCAACGGATAGTCGGGATTGAACGACGTCACCACGACTTCGCCGACCTCGCCTGGCCGGACCGGGTCGCCGGTGCCTGGGCGGACGATTTCGAGAATCAGGTCTTCGTCGAGGACCATGCCCGGATTGACCTTGCCTTCACTGATCGACTCGTAAGCGATGTTGCCGATGTCGGCCGAGGCGTACAACTGCAGCACGTTCGGCACGCCGTTATCGTGGAACCAGCTGCGCAGCGACGGCGGCAACGCCTCGGCGCTGACCAGCGCGCGCTGCAGGCTGTCGATGGCAATGCCCATTTCCTGCGCCTTCTCGATGATGATCTTGAGGAAGGACGGCGTGCCGACGTAGGCGTCGGGTTGCAGCGACGCCATGGTCTGCACCTGCAATTCGGTCTGGCCGATGCCGGAAGGAATCACCGCGCAGCCGATCTTGGCGGCCGCGCCTTCGGCCATGAAGGCCGCCGGCGTGAAATGATAGGAGAAACAGTTCTGGATAATATGCCCCGAGCGCAGCCCAAGCGCACGCATCGGCCGCTCGAAGCGCCACCAGTCCTGGCCGTGCCCTTCCGGATCGAAGATCGGTCCGGGCGACACGAACAGCCGGCGCAACTGGCGATGCGGCGTGGTGTTGAGCCCGCCGAACGGCGGCCTCGCCGCCTGCAAATCCTTCAGGTCCGATTTACGTGTGACCGGCAATTGCGCCAATGCGGCGCGCGTGCCGATGTCGCCGGCGCTGACGCCCTTGAGGATGCGGTTCCAGCCATCGGCGCCTTGTGCGCGCGCCACCAGGCCGGGCAAGGCGGACATGAGCGCGGCCTCGCGTTGTTGCGGATCGCGTTGTTCCAGGGAATCGAGAATGTCGGACATGATTTACCGTATGCGTGGACTGAGGAAGAATTGCATCAAGCCAGCCAGCGCTTGCGCCTACGATAGAACTTCATGTCGCGGAAATTCTTGCGCCCCGCGGCCGACACGCCGAGGTAAAACTCCTTGACGTCTTCATTGCTGGCGAGGTCGTTGGCTGCGCCTTCCATCACCACGCGGCCGTTCTCCAGGATGTATCCGAAGTCGGCGTAGCGCAACGCCACCATGGTGTTTTGCTCGGCCAGCAGGAAGGACACGTTTTCCTTGGTATTGAGATCCTTGACGATCTCGAAGATCTCTTCCACGATCTGCGGCGCCAATCCCATTGACGGTTCGTCGAGCAGGATCATCGACGGTTTGGCCATCATGGCGCGGCCGATCGCGGTCATCTGCTGTTCGCCTCCGGAGGTGTAACCCGACTGCGACTTGCGGCGCACCTTCAGGCGCGGGAAATAGTCGTAGATTTTTTCCAGCTCGCGTTTCACTTCGGCGTTGCTGATGTTGCGCGTGTACGCGCCGGTCAGCAGGTTTTCTTCGACTGTCAGATGGCCGAAACAATGCCGGCCTTCCATCACCTGGATCACGCCGCGCTTGACCAGGTCATTGGGCGTCATGCGGTCGACGCGCTCGCCCTTGAATTCGATGCTGCCCTTGGTGACGTCGCCGCGTTCGGCCCCTAGCAGATTGGAAATCGCCTTGAGCGTGGTGCTCTTGCCGGCGCCGTTGGCGCCCAGCAGCGCCACGATCTTGCCTTCCGGCACCGCCAGCGAAACGCCCTTGAGGACCAGGATCACGTGGTCGTAGATGACTTCGATGTTGTTGATGTTGAGTGCTGTACCCATGCTTGCTCCGGCTTGGACTGCCTTGTTCGGACATGCTTGTTCAAAAAAGCGTCGACGCGCCCGACACACTTCAACGCGCCGACGCCAAGGCCTGTGTTTATTTCATGCAGGCGGGGGTAATACCCTTTTCCTTCGCGTACTTTGCTGCCGACGCCTTGAACAGGGGATGGATCAGGTTCTTGTTGCCTTCGATCCAGTCCGACACCAGCACCCACTTAGTGCCGTCCCATTGCTGGATCTTGACCTTGCCCGAACCCTCGTGGTTGTCGCAGGAAGTCTTGATCTCAGGCAGCAGGCCGGTGGCGCCCAGCTGTTGCAGGCGCGCGTTGGTGATGTTGAGATTCTCCAGGCCCCAGCGCACGTCTTCGCCGCTCATGACCTTCTTGCCGAACTTGCCTTGTGCAGTACGCACCGCTTCCACGGTGGCGATGGCCGCCGAGACGCCGCGGTTGTACAGGATCGAGCCGATCTTGTTCTTGTCCTGCAGGTTGCCCTTGCCGGCGCCGTAGACCACCTTCTCGATGTCGGCGATCAGCGGCACGCCCTTGCCTGCCACGTTCCAGGTCGCGCTCATGTAGCCCTTGGCGGCGTCGCCCGCAGGAATCGTGTCTTCCTCAGAGCCGGCCCACCACGAACCGATGATCTTGTCGCGTGCAAAGCCGACCTTTTGCGCCGCCTTCAGCGCGGTCTGGTTCATCACGCCCCAGCCCCAGAAAATTACGTAATCGGGATTTTCCTGGCGAATCTTCAGCCATTGCGCGCCCTGCTCGTTGCCCGGATGGGCCACAGGAATCTGCACGACCTTGAACTTGCCCAGCGTGGCTTCCGCTTCCAGCGCCACGATAGGCTCCTTGCCGTAGGCCGAATCGTGGTACAGGAACACGATCTTCTTGCCGGCCAGCGAACCGCCGTTCTTGGTCGTGAGGAACTTGACGATCGCCGACACCTGCATCTGGTAAGTCGTCACCAGCGGGAAAGCGTAAGGAAACACCGAGCCGTCCACCGCGTCGGTACGGCCGTAGCCCATCATCAGCAGCGGCACCTTGTCTTCCACGCTCTTGTCGATCAGTGCATAGGAAATGCCGGTCGCCATTGAGTTGATCGCGGTGCCCTTGGTCACCGGATTCTTGTTCTTCATGCGCTCATAGCACTCGACGCCCTTGGCGTTGTTGTACTCGGTTTCGCACTCTTCCCAGGACAGTTTGACGCCGTTGACGCCGCCTTCCTTGAGATTGACATAGTTCAGGTAATCGACGTAGCCGCCGTAGTACGACTGGCCGTTGGTGCCGTATGGTCCGACGCGATAGCTCGGAATCGCAATGAACTGGTCGCTGGCCTGGGCCATTGCCGGCAGCGCCGGAGCCAACAGGCTTGCAGCGACGGTCGCGGCAAGCACGAGCTGTTTGATATTTTTCATACGTGTCTCCTTGAGTTTTATTACCCATGTGCGTGCCTCATTTTTATTTCTGTGCACGCATCGTTTTGCTTCTAAAAACACTTAATGCGGGAACGGCCACAGGCGCAGCTTTTCCTTGGTGATCTGCCACAGGCGCGCCAGTCCGTGCGGCTCGACAATCAGGAAGAAAATGATCAGCCCGCCGAACAGCATGAGCTGGATATGCGACACCGTCGCATTGGTGAACGGCAGGTGCAACAGCGACGCCAGCGGCGGCAACACGTTGTCGAGGAAGATCGGCAACAGCAGGATGAAGGCCGAGCCGAGGAAGGCGCCGAGGATGCTGCCGACGCCGCCGATGATGATCATGAACAGGATGCGGAACGACAGGTCCAGCGAGAAGCCATCCGGCTCCACCGAACCGAGGTAGCAGAACGCATACAGCGCACCAGCCACGCCGCAGAAGAACGAACTCACCGCGAATGCCAGCAGCTTGGTGCGCATCAGCTGGATACCGATCACCTCCGCCGCCACATCCATGTCGCGCACCGCCATCCAGGCGCGACCGGTGGCGGAGCGCACCAGGTTTTTGGCCAGCATCGCCATCACGCAGACGATGGCCAGCACGAACAGGTATTTCCTGACCGGCGAGTTGATGGCGATGCCGAAGAAATCGATCTTCTGCGTGCTGATCACGCCCGACGAGCTATTGTTTGAAAACCAGGAAAACTTGGTCAGCGCCCACACCACGAAGAACTGCGCCGCCAGCGTCGCCACCGCCAGGTAAAAGCCCTTGATGCGCAGCGACGGCAAACCGAACACGATCCCCACCAGCGCTGCACAACCGCCGGCCAGGATGAACGACAGCACGATGGGAATGCCTTCGATGCGCAGCTGGAAGTTGTAGGCCGCGTAGGCGCCCACCGCCATGAAGGCTGCAGAGCCCAACGACAGCTGGCCGGCGTAACCGGTCAGGATATTCAGTCCCAACGCCGCCAATGCAAACACCAGGAAGGGAATCAGGATCGCCGAAAACCAATACTCGCTGCCGATCAGCGGAATGCCGACGAAGGCAACGGCCAGCAGGATCGCCATGCCGATACGATCCTGACGGATCGGGAATATCTGGCTGTCGGCAATGTACGACGTCTTGAACTGCCCGGCCTCACGATAAAGCATAGTGTTTCTCCTGTGTCTCCATGCGGCGAAGCGTTAATATGCTTCGTCCTGTATTTGTGTACTGCTGCCTGATCAAATGATCAGATTCGATCAGACCCGGTCACACCCGATCGATGTGTCGCTCGCCGAACAATCCCTCCGGACGCACCAGCAGGAACAGCAGCGCGAACACATACGGGAACCAGCCTTCGATGCCGCCGAAATTGCCGCCGAACAGATCCTGCAACACGGGCGGGATGTAGATCTCGGCCAGCTTCTCCGATGCACCGATGATCAGGCCGCCGACGATCGCGCCGGGAATCGAGGTGAAGCCCCCCAGGATCAGCACCGGCAGCGCCTTCAGCGCCGTCATCGTCAGCGCAAACTGCACACCGTTACGCGATCCCCACAGCAGGCCGGCGATCAACGCCACGAATCCGGCCACGCCCCACACCACCGCCCAGATGTGTTGCAGCGGAATGCCCAGCGACAAGGCTGCCTGGTGATCGTCGGCGACGGCGCGCAAGGCGCGGCCGACCTTGGTCTTCTGGAAAAACAGCGCCAGCAGCGCCACCAGTCCGATCACCATGCCGGAGGCGAACAGGTCGAATTTGGAAATGCCGATGCCGATGCTGTCCATCACCGACATGATCGGTTCGTCGACGATGCCCAGTTCGATCGGACGCACTTCGCTGCCGAACAGCAAAGGTCCCAGGCCTTCGAGGAAAAAAGCCAGCCCGATGGTGGCCATGAACAAGGTGATCGGCGGCTGGTTGACCAGCTTGCGCAGCACGAAGCGCTCGGTCGCCAGGCCGACCAGGATCATCACCAGGAAGGCGCCGATGATGGCCGCCCACATCGGCATGCCCTTTTCCATCAGCCCGACCACCGCCAGCGCGGCGAAATACACCATCGCGCCCTGGGCAAAATTGAAAACGCCGGAGGCCTTGTAGATCAGCACGAAGCCGAGCGCCACCAGGGAATACATGAGGCCGGATAGCAATCCGCTCAGCGTCACTTCAAAGAAAAATTGCATCTGTGCTCTCCACTTGTTCCACTTGTTCCGCTTGTTCTGTTTCTTTTGCTCGTCTCAATCCCCGACAGCGTCAATGCGAAGTGCCGAGGTAAGCCTTGATGACTTCAGGATTTGCCATCACTTCGTCCGGTGTGCCATCGCCGATCTTCTTGCCGTAATCGAGCACCACCACGCGGTCCGAGATGTCCATCACCACGCCCATGTCATGCTCGATGAGCACGATGGTGGTGCCGAATTGTTCGTTGACGTCGAGGATGAAACGGCACATGTCCTGCTTCTCTTCCACGTTCATGCCGGCCATCGGTTCGTCCAGCAGCAGCATCTCCGGCTCGGCGGCCAGCGCACGCGCCAGCTCGACGCGCTTCTGCAGGCCGTACGGCAGGCGGCCGACCGGAGTTTTGCGGATGTGCTGGATTTCGAGGAAGTCGATCACTTCTTCGACCTTGTGCCGGTGCAGGATTTCTTCGTTGCGGGCGCTGCCCCACCAGATTGCGTTGGCGAGGAAACTCGAATGCATCTTGGTGTTGCGCCCGGTCATGATGTTGTCGAGCACGGTCATGCCCTTGAACAAGGCGATGTTCTGGAAGGTCCGGGCAATGCCCTGGCGCGCCACCTTGCTCGGATGCATGCTGTGGCGCTGCTCGCCGCGAAACACGATGTTGCCCTTCTGCGGATGGTAGACGCCATTGATGACGTTGATCATCGAACTCTTGCCGGCGCCGTTGGGGCCGATGATGGCGCGGATTTCATGTTCGCGCACATTGAATGAGATATCGGTCAGCGCCTTGACGCCGCCGAAGGACAGCGAGATGTTCTGCAAGTCGAGGATGACGTCGCCGATCTTGCGCACGCCGTCGTCGCCGGCTTCTCCTGTGCCGGCAGGTTGCCCCTGTTCCATCGGCTGCACTTCTTCCGTGATATGTCTTTTCATGGTGGTCATGCAGGCCTATGCCGCCTGGTTGAGGTTGGCGAAAGTCTTGACGTCGGCAATCCTGAGATCAGCCGCGATCATGCCCTGGCGACCGTCTTCGAATTTCACCTGCGTCTCGATGTACTGCGACTGCTTGCCTTCGTACAGCGCATCGATCAGCACCGCATATTTTTCGGCGATGAAACCGCGCCGCACCTTGCGTGTGCGCGTCAGCTCGTCATCGTCGGGATCCAGTTCCTTGTGCAGCACCAGGAAGCGATGCACCTGCGAGTCGGCCAGCAAGGGATCCTGCACCAGGTCGGCGTTGACCTTTTCCACGCAGTCGGCCACCAGCGCGTACACGCTCTCGTGCGCGGCCAGGTCGGTGTAGCCGCTGTAGGCCAGGTTGCGACGCTCGGCCCAGTTGCCGACGGCATCCATGTCGATGTTGATGAAGGCCGTGCATTGCTCGCGCTGGTTGCCGAACACCACGGCTTCCTTGATGAAGGGGAAGAACTTCAGCTTGTTCTCGATGTACTTGGGCGCGAACATCGTGCCGCAGGCCATCTTACCGACGTCCTTGGCGCGGTCGATGATCTTCAGGTGGCCGTCGCTGTCAAAGAAACCGGCGTCGCCCGTATGGAAATAACCGTTTTCGTCGATCGCCTCGGCAGTGGCGTCGGGACGCTTGAAGTAGGACTTCATCAGGCCCGGCGAACGCACCAGCACTTCGCCGCTGGCGTCGATGTGCACTTCGACGCCGCGCATCGGCCGGCCGACCGTGTCGAGCTTGACGTCGCCGGACGGCTGCATGCAGACAGTGACGCAGGTTTCGGTCATGCCATACAGCTGCTTGAGGTTGATGCCCAGCGAGCGATAGAAGTCGAACAGGTCGGGGCCGATCGCCTCGCCGCCGGTATAGGCCACGCGGATGCGCGACATGCCCAGCACGTTCTTGAGCGGACCGTAGATGACCAGGTGACCGATCGCATACAGCAGGCGGTCGGCCAGCGAGACATCCGGCTTCTTGTCGAGGATGCGCATGCCGACGCGGCGGGCGATCTTCATGAAACCGTGGAACAGCTTGCGCTTGACCCAGCCGGCGTCTTCGATGCGGATCATCACCTGCGTGAGGATGTTTTCGTAGATGCGCGGCGGGGCAAAATAATACGTCGGCCCGATTTCACGCAAGTCGGTCATGACCGTGCTCGGCGACTCGGGGCAATTGAGGCAGAAGCCCGCCACGTGGGTCTGTGCGAACGAATACAGGAAGTCGCCCACCCAAGCCAGCGGCAGGTAGCACAGTACGTCGTCGCTCTCGTTCAACTGGTCGAAGTCGACCAGCGTCTGCGCTGTCGCGATCATGGCCGCATGCGAATGGCACACGCCCTTGGGCTTGCCGGTGGTGCCCGAGGTGTACAGGATGATGGCGATGTCGTCGGTGGTCAGCGCGTTGACCTGATCCATGAAGAAGCCCGGATTGGCCTTGTCGTAGGCGCGCCCCAGTTCCTGCACGCTGGCGAAGGACGACAATTCGGGCTGGCGGTAATTGCGCATGCCGCGTTCATCGTCATAGATGATGTGCGTCGGACGTTCGGTGCCGCTGGAAAAATTCAGCTTGATCTCAAAGACCTTGTCGACCTGCTCCTGGTCTTCGGCGACGACAAAATCGATCTCGGCGTCGTTGAGCACATAGGACATGTCGGCGGCCGGCGCGTCCTGATACAGCGGCACGGGCATGCCGCCCAGGCATTGCGTGGCCGACATCGCCCAATACAGACGCGGACAATTGTTGCCGATAATCGCCAGGCTCATGCCGCGCTTGAAGCCGAGCGCCGCCAGGCCGCAGGCAAACGCCCTCACTTCGTCCGCCACCTGGGCCCACGTCGTGGTTTGCCAGATGCCGAGATCCTTTTCGCGGAACGCCGGACGATCCGGACGCGCCTTTGCATGCATCAGGAGCAGCTGCGGAAATGTCTGCGCTCCTGGACGTTGTGTTGTCTCCACCATCGTCCCACCTTTATTTACAAACGTCCGCTTGCCGGATAACGGTCTTGTGCCGGACGTTCTGGGTTCAGTGTGTCAAGTCAGTCTGAACCGACATGCTTACGTTGCACTTACTGCTCTTGTGCTGCGGCAAGTCAGGCGGTTGTGCGCTGCTTTTGTGCGATGATAGTAGTGTGAGTCGAGAGGCATGGTTGTCATCTCGCAGACAATTGCCGAACAATCGCCAAACTTTTGATATTGCAACGCATCATAATGATAGAGACATCGAAGACAACGATACAAGACATGCTGGGCAAAAGCATCTGGGCGCGCTCGCTGACCAGTGAACAACTGGCCCGCGTGCAGTCCGAAGTATTCAGCCGCAAGATTCCGGCGGGCGGTTTCGTCTGCCACAAGGGCGATCCGGTTTCACATTGGATCGGCGTACATGAAGGTCTGCTGAAAATGAGCAGCGTGTCGCCCGAAGGCAAGACCGTGTCGTTCGCCGGCATGGCCAATGGCGGCTGGCTCGGCGAAGGTTCGCTGCTCAAGGACGAGCCGCGCAAATACGATGTGGTGGCGCTGCGCGACAGCGAGTTGCTGTACATGCCCAAGGCGACGTATCTCTGGTTGCTCGACAACAGCATTCCGTTCAACCGCTTTCTCGTGACGCAACTCAACGAACGCCTCGGCCTGTTCATCTCGCTGGTCGAATACGACCGCATGCTGGAACCCGATGCACGCGTGGCGCGCTGCCTGGCGGCGCTGTTCAATCCTTATCTGAATCCCGGCATCGGACTGGAGTTGCAAATCTCGCAGGAAGAAGTCGGCAACCTCTCGGGCGCCTCGCGCCAGCGCGCCAACCAGGCCTTGCAGGTGTTGGAAAAAGCCGGCCTGCTCAAGGTCGATTACGGCAGCATCACCATCCTCGATCTCGACGGGCTGCGGCAATTCCATTCCTGAACTGGCTGTGTTTGTTTCCGCCATGAAAAATGCAGGCCGCAGCCTGCATTTTTCATTCCGCATCCGGTGGAACGAAGCCGGGTCCAAATGAGTTTCGGCTGAGTTTCCAGCCCGGCTCGGCAAGAGCTCAGCGCACTGCCTTGTTCCGATTCACCCAGTACATGCCGGCATCAACTACGGTGCCGATAAACTCGCGCGGATCGGCCGACTTCATCAGATAGCCGTTGGCTCCAAGCTGATAGCTTTGCACGATGTCGCGCTGGTCGTCCGACGACGAAAACATCACTACCGGAATATGCGCCGTGGCGGTGTTGGATTTGATGATCTTGAGAAAATCGTGGCCGCTCATCAGCGGCAAGTGCAAGTCCAGCAGGATCAGGCGTGGGTGCAAGTCCTTGCGGGCGGCAACGCCCTTTTCCGAAAACATGTAGTCCGCCGCCTCTTCGGCATCGGCGAACCAGGTCATCTTGTCGGCCAGTTTCTTGCTGTCCAGGGCGATACGCGTCAGCTCTGCAACTTCCGGGCTGTCGTCCACCAGCATGATATCCATTTGCTCCATATGCAGATCACTTTCTTGCAGGTTTTATTGCCCGACACCATCAGTTTCTGCACCGGCTTGTGGCTGCTGCAGGCCTGAGCGACGCTGTCTTCATCTGCACAAACTACCTCCGCAGTATCAGGTCGGGTGAATTTATTATGGCATGATCGACAACGGAAGATATCAGGGTTTACCTGAGTTTCAGCATTTATTTTCGTCCATCTGCAAGCTTTTTATCGTCTTCTCCTATTTGTCCGAAGTCGTCAGACCCGTGCGGATGGCGTAGCGCACCAGACCGGGGACGTCGCGGATTTCCAGGCGCTCCATGAGCTGGGCGCGATGGGTTTCAATGGTCTTTGCGCTGACGTTGAGACGGTAGGCGATCTCCTTGGTGTTGTTGCCTTCGGCGATCAGTTGCAGGATTTCGCGCTGGCGCGGCGTCAATACTTCAACCGGCGTGCCGTCCTGCGCCACCTTCTTCATGTACAAATCGAGTGCATCCTTGGAAATATGCGAATCCAGGTATTGGCGGCCGTGGATCACTTCCGTCAGGGCCTTCTCCAGTTCGTAAGCCGCCGAATCCTTGAACAGGTAGCCGTCGGCCCCGGCGTTCAGGGCTTGCATCACGTATTCCTCGCTGCCGTACATCGACAGCATCAGGAATTTCGTGGCTGGATGGTCGGCGCGCAGTCGGCGCACTGCCTCCAGACCGTTCATGCCCTTCATCGCGATATCCATGACAACCACGTCGGGCTTGAGTTTTTCGGTGAGTTCGATGGCGGCATTGCCGTCATCGGCCTCGCCTACCACTTCGATACCGGGCATCGCCGTGAGCAGCGACTTGATGCCACTGCGCACCAGCGCGTGATCGTCGGCCAGCACAATTCTTGTCAACATGTTTTATCCCCTCCGCATGACAGGTGTCACAGGTAATTGCAAAACGATCTCCACACCCTTGCCGGGCGCGGAGGTGATGTCCATGGTGCCGCCCACCAGTACGGCGCGCTCCTCCATATTAAGCAGACCAAAACTGGTTCCGGAAATCGCATTGCTGCGCGCCCTTTCCAGATCGAAGCCTTTGCCGTCGTCACGAATGCTGACGTTGAGCTGATCCTGGCGCTGGCTGACCTTGACCCAAATGTTTTCGGCCTGGGCATGACGCAGGATATTTGTCACCGCTTCCTGCACGATGCGGAAACAGGTGTTCTCGATGTCGTGATGCAACTCCACCGACAATGGCGAGCTTTCGAACCAGCCCTTGACACCTGCCAGCGTGGATTTGTTTTCCACGTACGAACGCAAGGTGGCGATCAATCCCAGGTTGTCCAGCTGCGGCGGCCGCAGGTCCAGCGACAGGCTGCGCACCTGCGACAGCACGGCGGCGACGATGTCGATCCCATTCTGCAGCGACGGCCCCTCCAGCGAGCCGGTCTTCTTGATGGTCTCGAGGTTGATCTTGAGCGCCGTCAGCGATTGGCCGACGTCGTCGTGCAGGCCGCGTGCCAGATGCTGGCGCTCGCGCTCCTGCACCTCGATCACGCGACTGGCCAGCATTTTCTGGCGTTGCATGGCTTCCTCGAGTTCCTTTTGCGAGTTGACCCGCTCGGTCACGTCCATCGCCAACCCGGCCGCAAGTATCTTGCCGTCGCTGCCGATCGGAAAACGCACGATGTCCATGATCTTCGGAGTGTGGTCGGCGTCGAATACCGTTTCCTGCGTATGCATCTCACGATTGCCGTCGAGCACCTTGCGGTCGTTGGACTGGGCATTCTGCGCCGCGCCGCTGGACATGATGTCGAAGTCGCTCAGGCCGATCATGTCGCCCGGCGTCATGCCGAAAAAAGCTGACTGCGCCGGGTTGACGTAGAGATAACGCAAGTCGGCGTCCTTGATCCAGGCCGGCATGGGCGCGGCACTCATGAAGGCATAGAAACGCGCCTGCATTTCGCGCAAGGCGGCGGCGCCGGCGCGCTGCTTGCGACGCACCAGGGCGTCGCGCAGTTCACGCTCGACGGCGATCGGCAAACGCGCGATCGCGCTCTTGAGGAAGTAATCCTGCGCCCCCGCCTTCATGACCTCGACGGCGGTCTGCTCGCCGATGGCGCCCGAGACGATGATGAAAGGAATCTGGTCGTTCTGCCGCTTGACCAGTTCCAACGCATCGACGGCGCTGAACATGGGCATCGAATAATCGGAAATCACGATGTCCCATTTGTCGCGCAGGGCCGCCTCCATGTCCGGCTCGGTGTCGACCCGCTGCCAGGTCGGCTCGAAACCGCCGCGCTTGAGTTCGCGTACCATGAGGATCACGTCCTCTTCCATGTCTTCGACAAACAATACCCGGAGTGGAATACTCATATGCTCATGCTCGCTTCCCGCGTTCATTGTTGTTGAGGCCGGCGCCACGGACACCGGGATTTCGGCATCGTTATATCGGTCCCCGATAAAGCTGACGGTTGACGATGGCACCAGCAATGTAGTTCAGGCTGTATGTCAGGGCCTGCTCGAATTCACTGTAAAGAGAGTTTTTGAGAGCTTTTTGGTTACGTCGCTTTGCGTTCTCCTGCATCAGCTTGCATGATCGTTTTTTCTTGCGTTTTCCTACCCGGCGAAAACCAGCCGAGCTATCGGCATTGATATCGGATGCACAGCGATCCATGATCGACCGCGCCAGCCCATGTGGACGCTTGCATTCGGCTCGCGTCGACTCGTATCTCTTGTCGATCCTGGCGCAGAGGCGCTCGTAAGTATTTGCTTTTATTAAATTGTTACGGGAAGCTGATTTCTTCAGTACATCAAAAGTTCTCATCAGCCATTAAATGTCGCTAGCTACGCGGCATTTATTTGCCGAAACCACCGGAAAACATCGCCAACCTCGGGGGCTTAGAAGTTGTTTAATAATATCCTCAAACAAGTGACGTTACCAAATAGCATTTTTACGAATATTCTGAGGAAAATGAAAAGCAAAAGGTTCGATTCGGCGGCCTGCGTCAGGTTGCACGAGGGCCCCGGCCATGGCCGCCAAATTATGAAACGCCCGAAGACGTGGTTCATCAGGCAAATCCGGGCGTAAACGCTAAAACGCCCGCTTACGCGGGCGTTTGTTGTCTGGCGGAGTGGACGGGACTCTCCTACCTGCGGCAGGCCGCTGAATCGCTTGCAAGCGATTCCCTTCTCGGCCCGCCGGGAGCCGCGCAGGCGGCTCCCTCCACTCCGCTTTAACGCGGGATTCGCGCTGCGAATCAGAGGAGTAAACGCAAAAACGCCCGCTTACGCGGGCGTTTGTTGTCTGGCGGAGTGGACGGGACTCGAACCCGCGACCCCCGGCGTGACAGGCCGGTATTCTAACCAACTGAACTACCACTCCTAAATCATTGCTGACCACTTGAGATCTGGTGGGTGCTGAGAGGCTCGAACTCCCGACCCGCGCCTTGTAAGGGCGCTGCTCTACCAACTGAGCTAAGCACCCGCACCTTAACCCCAAACAGTCTTTATCGTCTGTCAACGACGAAAGACCGCTAGTTTAGCGCATCTTTCAAACCTTTGCCAGGTTTAAATTTCGGCACTTTTGCGGCCTTGATTTTGATTGCAGCCCCGGTACGCGGATTGCGACCCGTGCGCGCGGCGCGCTTGCCGACCGAGAATGTGCCGAAACCGACAAGGGTTACCGAGCCGCTTTTCTTCAAGGTGGTTTTCACTGCGCCGATCACGGCGTCCAGCGCACGCGCCGATGCCGCTTTCGAGATGTCGGCCTGCTTCGCAATGTGATCGATCAGTTCGGTTTTATTCACTTACGCCCCTCCAGACAAAAGATTGAACAAAGTTGCATTTCGCGATACCTGCGCCTTCGATTCGATGAGGCAAAACATGCATCACGGACCCTGCAGAAAAATCTGCAAAACGTATTAAACAAGTCGCAAATCCTTGTGTCAAGCGGTTTTCCGGGGTTTCATCGGATCCTCGAAATGCCGTTTTTTAAATGGTGTAAAACGTTTATCTTTTTATCAACGCCTGTGGGGTGCGGATGTAGCCGGACATAAAAAAGGCGCTCCGAAGAGCGCCTTTTCACCATCGGCGACCGTCAGGCCGCCAAATGAACTACCTCAGTGTTTCACGACGTTGGGATCGGTCGACTCTTTCGGTGCGACAGCAACCACTGCGGCCTCTTCTTCGGTCAACGGGACCGGCTGGCTTTCCAAGGCAATTTCCAATACCTTATCGATCCAGCGCACCGGCACGATTTCCAGCTTGTTCTTCACGTTGTCGGGAATCTCGGTCAGATCCTTGACGTTTTGCTCAGGGATCAGGACCGTCTTGATGCCGCCGCGATGCGCCGCCAGCAGTTTTTCCTTCAGGCCGCCGATCGGCAAAACTTCGCCGCGCAAGGTAATCTCACCGGTCATCGCCACATCAGCGCGAACCGGGATGCCGGTGAATACCGACACCATCGCCGTGGTCATCGCAATACCTGCCGATGGACCGTCTTTCGGCGTCGCGCCCTCAGGAACGTGAATGTGGATATCACGCTTCTCGAACACATCGCTCTTGATGCCGAGCTTGCCGGCGCGGCTACGTACGACGGTGCGCGCAGCTTCGATCGATTCCTTCATCACATCGCCCAACGTTCCGGTGCGGATCACGCCGCCCTTGCCCGGCATCGTCACGGCTTCGATGGTCAGCAGATCGCCGCCCACTTCGGTCCATGCCAAGCCGACGACCTGACCGACTTGATTTTCCTTCTCGGCGATACCGAAGTCGAAACGACGTACGCCCAGGAATTTGTCCAGGTTGCGCGAAGTCACTGTGACCTTCTTCTCCTGCTTCTTCAACAGCAGCATCTTCACGACCTTGCGGCAGATCTTCGACACTTCGCGTTCCAGCGAACGTACACCGGCTTCGCGCGTGTAGTAGCGAATGATGTCGCGCAGCGCCGATTCGGCCACACTGATCTCGCCCTCTTTCAGACCATTGTTCTTGATCTGTTTCGGCAGCAGGTAGCGTTGTGCGATGCTGGTTTTTTCATCTTCGGTGTAACCCGACAGGCGAATCACTTCCATCCGGTCCAGCAGCGCCGGCGGGATGTTGAAGGAATTCGACGTTGCCACGAACATCACATCCGACAAGTCGAAATCGACTTCGATGTAGTGGTCGGAGAAGGTGTGATTCTGTTCCGGATCGAGTACTTCCAGCAGCGCCGACGACGGATCGCCGCGGAAGTCCATGCCCAGCTTGTCGATTTCGTCGAGCAGGAACAATGGATTGCGCACGCCGACCTTGGACAGGCTTTGCAAAATCTTGCCCGGCATGGAACCGATATACGTACGGCGATGGCCGCGAATCTCGGCTTCGTCGCGTACGCCGCCCAGCGCCATGCGCACGAACTTGCGATTGGTCGCACGGGCGATCGATTGACCCAGCGAGGTCTTGCCCACGCCCGGAGGACCGACGAAGCACAGGATCGGTGCTTTCAGCTTGTCGACGCGCTGTTGCACGGCGAGGTATTCCAGGATGCGCTCCTTGACCTTGTCGAGGCCGTAATGGTCGCCTTCAAGGACTTTCTCTGCATTCGGCAAGTCGTTGTTGACCTTGGATTTCTTCTTCCATGGCAAACCGACCAGCGTGTCGATGTAGTTGCGCACCACCGTCGCTTCGGCCGACATCGGCGACATCAGCTTGAGCTTGCGGAGTTCGGATTGCGCCTTTTCCAGCGCTTCCTTCGGCATCTTGGCGGAGAGGATCTTCTTCTCCAGCTCTTCCAGATCGGCGCCGTCTTCGCCTTCGCCAAGTTCCTTCTGGATTGCCTTGACCTGTTCGTTCAGGTAGTACTCGCGCTGCGATTTTTCCATCTGGCGCTTGACGCGGCCGCGGATGCGCTTTTCGACCTGCAGGATGTCCAGTTCGCCTTCCAGCTGGCCGAGCAGATGCTCATGGCGCTTGGCGACGTTGAAGATTTCCAGGATGACCTGTTTTTGCTCAAGCTTGAGCGGCAGATGTGCCGCGATGGTATCGGCCAGGCGGCCGGCGTCGTCGATGCCGGCCAGCGAGCTCAGGATCTCGGGCGGGATCTTCTTGTTCAGTTTGACGTACTGGTCGAACTGCTGAACGATGGTGCGGCGCATGGCTTCGACTTCAGCCTCGTCGCCCAGTTCGGATTCGACCGGCGTCAGATCGGCGACAAAATGCGTGTCCAGTTCGCTGATGTGATGGATGCGCGCACGCTGTGCGCCTTCGACCAGGACCTTGACGGTGCCGTCGGGCAACTTCAGCATTTGCAGGATGTTGGCGACGCAGCCGATTTCGTAGATGTCGTCAGCCGAGGGTTCATCCTTGGCGGCGGCTTTCTGGGCGGCAAGCATGATGCTCTTGCCCTGCTCCATCGCGGCTTCCAGAGCCTTGATCGACTTCGGACGGCCGACGAATAAAGGAATCACCATATGCGGGAAGACAACAACATCCCGCAACGGCAACAGAGGCAATTGCGTTTGTTCTGTGAGAGTAGAAGTCGTCATGGCGAGCCTTATCAAAAGTTACTGTTAGTGATGTTGGCGCGAGCTGTTAAAACACAAGCCCAGATTGAAATAAAAACACGACAACTTTCGGGTAAAACCAGGTAAGTGCTGCGGGTGATGAAAACAAAAAAAATGCCAGAAAAATAACAAAAATCAAACAACAAAAAGCCACACACGAAGTCGCCCTCGGGTGGCTTTACGATGGAAGCCGGAGTGATGTCTGCGGTTTATTGTACCGCTTTTAGTCGAGGTGAATCGGGCCGGCGAGTTTTGTCGCCGGGGTCCGTTTCACCGGGGATCAAGCGCCCGAAACCTTGGGCTGTTCGTGGTAGATCAACAAAGGCTTGGCGCCGTTGGTGATGGTGTTTTCGTCGATGACCACCTTGGCGACATTTTGCTGGCTCGGCAGTTCGTACATCACATCCAGCAGAGCGTGTTCAAGGATGGAGCGCAATCCACGCGCGCCGGTCTTGCGGGCCAGCGCCTTTTTGGCGATCGCTTGCAACGCGGCAGGACGAATTTCCAGTTCAGCGCCTTCCATTTGCAACAGCTTGGAATACTGCTTGATCAGCGCATTCTTCGGCTCCAGCAAAATCTGGATCAGTGCTTCTTCGTTCAATTCATTGAGCGCGGCAATCACCGGCAAACGGCCGACCAGCTCGGGAATCAGGCCGAACTTGACCAGGTCGTCCGGTTCCGCATGCAGCAGCACTTCGCTGGCGGTCTTTTGCGTCTGGCTCTTGACGTTGGCGCCGAAACCGATGCCGCTCTTCTCGGAGCGCTCGGAAATGATCTTGGTCAGGCCGTCGAAGGCGCCGCCGCAGATGAACATGATGTTGGTCGTGTCGATCTGCACGAAATCCTGGTTAGGATGCTTGCGGCCGCCTTGCGGAGGCACCGACGCCATCGTGCCTTCGATCAGCTTCAGCAGCGCCTGCTGCACGCCTTCGCCGGACACGTCGCGGGTGATCGACGGATTGTCGGACTTGCGCGAGATCTTGTCGATTTCATCAATGTAGACAATGCCCCGCTGGGCCTTCTCGACTTCGTAATTGCAGTTCTGCAGCAGCTTCTGAATGATGTTCTCGACGTCTTCACCGACATAGCCGGCTTCAGTCAGCGTGGTTGCATCGGCGATCACGAACGGCACGTTGAGCATGCGCGCCAGTGTCTGCGCCAGCAAAGTCTTGCCGGAACCGGTCGGACCGACCAGCAGGATGTTGCTCTTGGCGAGTTCGACGTCGTCCTTCTTGCCGAGGTGCTTCAGGCGCTTGTAGTGGTTGTACACGGCAACCGAGAGAATGCGCTTGGCGGTCTGCTGGCCGATCACGTACTGGTCGAGCAATTCGGAAATTTCCTGCGGCGTCGGCAGGTCGGATTTTGCGCCGGCGACCGATTCAACGCTGGAAGCTTCGTCGCGAATGATGTCATTGCACAGATCGATGCATTCATCGCAGATGAAGACAGACGGACCTGCGATCAGTTTCTTGACTTCATGCTGGCTTTTGCCGCAAAACGAGCAATAAAGCAGCTTTTCGCCACTGGAAGATTTTTTCTCGGACATATAGGGCAAATGTGAATAGAGTTCGGCTTGATCATACCTGCGATTTCCTGATTCGTCACGGAATCGCCATATTTGAAAGCCGGTAAAAACGAGCTTCCAGAGTACTCTATATGGGATCGCAGACAAAAAAAGCAATGAGACGGAAATCCGCCCCTAATCACAGCATTGACAGCCCGTATCGGCAGCTTTGCATGATGATGCGCTGCAAAAGAAAAGAAAATGCCCGAACCGAAGTCCGGGCATTTTTTTGAAATACAGCAAATGCGACGCTGAATCGGCGGCGCAAACCAGAATGACGTGCGCTGAATTTACGCGCGCTTTTCCAGCACTTGGTCGATCAGGCCATACTCCGCAGCGGCTTCCGCCGACATGAAGTTGTCGCGATCGGTGTCCTTGCCGATTTGATCGATCGTACGACCGGTCTTTTCAGCCAGGATGGCGTTCAAGCGTTCACGCAGGTACAGGATTTCGCGTGCCTGGATTTCGATGTCCGACGCCTGACCTTGCGCTCCGCCCAAAGGCTGGTGAATCATGATGCGCGAGTTCGGCAGCGAGAAACGCTTGCCCTTGGCGCCGGCGGCGAGCAGGAAAGCGCCCATCGAGGCTGCCAGGCCTGTGCACAGCGTAGAGACGTCCGGCTTGATGAATTGCATCGTGTCGAAAATCGCCATGCCGGCTGACACCGAGCCGCCCGGGGAGTTGATGTACAGCGAGATATCCTTGTCTGGATTTTCGCTTTCCAGGAACAGCAGCTGCGCCACCACCAGGTTGGCGGTCGCATCATTGACCGGACCAACCAGGAAAATGATGCGTTCTTTCAGCAAACGCGAATAAATATCGTACGCACGCTCACCGCGACCGCTTTGCTCGATCACCATCGGCACCATGCCGAGCATTTCTGTATCCAGTGCAGACTGCCTAATCAAACCTGTCATGTGCATTCCTTATGCGTCGTAGTCTTCTCTGATGTTACCCGGGAAGGTCGGATTACGCTTGCGGCTGGTTGCCCATCAAGGCGTCGAACGCAACCGATTTCTCGGAAACCTTGGATTTACCCAGCACGTAGTTGACGACGTTTTCTTCCAAAACAAGGGCTTCGACTTCGGCCAGACGACGACGGTCGCTGAAGTAGTACTTCAGGACTTGTTGCGGGTCTTCGTAGCTTTGTGCGAAGTCTTCGACTTGCGCCTTGACTTGTTCTTCGGTGGCTTCCAGCTTGTTGGTCTTGACGACTTCAGCCAGGATCAGGCCCAGGCGAACGCGACGTTCCGCTTGTGCCGTGAACAGTTCGCGCGGCAGTTGCATGCCCTTGGGGTCCATGCCGCGTTGCTGCATGTCCTGATGCGCCATTTCGATCAGGCGTTCGATGTCTTGCTCGACCAATGCCTTCGGCACTTCCAGTTCGCTGACCTTGATCAGGGCGTCCATGACGCTGTCCTTGGTCTTGGCCTTGGTGCGGGCGCTGACTTCGCGTTCCAGGTTGCGCTTGATGTCTTCGCGCATCTTGGTCAGGTCGCCGTCTTCGATACCCAGCGACTTGGCGAATTCTGCGTCGACTTCCGGCAGATGCGCCCATTCCAGTTGCTTCAGCGTGATGGTGAATTCTGCAGTTTTACCGGCCACGTCCTTGCCATGGTAATCAGCAGGGAAAGCCAACGGAAAAGTCTTCGACTCGCCGACCTTCAGGCCCAGTGTCGCGGCTTCGAATTCCGGCAACATGCGACCTTCGCCCAGCACGAACGGGAAAGCATCAGCCTTGCCGCCTTGGAATTCAACGCCGTCGATCTTGCCGACGAAATCGACTGTGGCGCGGTCGCCGTTTTGTGCGACCGGCTCGCCGCCGTCGCCGTGCGCGCCTTGCTCGCCCTTGACGTGGTAGTGCACGCGTTGCTTGCGCAGGATGTCCAGGGTCTTGTCGATTTCGGTGTCGGAAACAGCCGATGTGGTCTTCTCGACTTCAGCCGAGGCCAGATCGCCGAGGACGACTTCCGGGTAGATTTCAAATGTGGCGTCGAACGCCAGCGAACCTTCAGCCACGCCTTCGCTGGTCTTTGGCTCGATCTTCGGATAGCCGGCAACGCGCAGGTTGTTTTCGACGGCGATGTCGTTGAATGCGCGACCGACCTTGTCGTTCAGCACTTCGGTTTCGACCTGGTAGCCGAACTGGGCGGCAACCATCTTCATCGGCACTTTGCCTGGACGGAAGCCTGGCGCCTTGGCGGTGCGGGCGCGCACTTTCAGGCGTTTTTCAACTTCAGCCTGCACGTCGGCCAGAGGGAATGTCAGGGTGATACGGCGCTCAAGTTTGCTCAGAGTTTCGACTGCAGTTGCCATGTGAATCGTCCAAAAATTAATAAATTCCGTGGTGCGGCCCGGAAAGAACAAGCGTGGAAACCATCGCTTTTTGCCCTGCCCGGCCGCGCTAAAGTCCGCTATTTTATACGGAAAAGATGCCCTTGCGCCAAAACGGCGAATCGGAGCCGATAAAAACCGCCGAAGGAGCCGCTCAGCCTTGCCCGCCGTGCAAAAGCGCCTCGACCGCACGGCCGATCGCCAGCACCCGCGCATCGTCGCCGTGGCTGTTGCAAATACTGATGCCCACCGGCAACTTGCTGTCGGACGGACAAGGCAAATTCAGCGCACAGCCATCGAGGAAATTGATCACGCTCGGATTGCGCAACACCAGCCCGTTGGTCGCGAAGAAGGTGTCGTCGCTGTCTTGCAAAGGCTGCAACAGCGGCGGCACCACCGGCACGGTCGGCATCAGCCAGGCGTCGAATACCGACAGGCGGCGCTCGGCCTGTGCGATCAGGCGCCGGCGCACTCCCAGCAAATCGATGTAATCGGCCGCGCTTTGCTGCGCGCCGCGGCGGATACGCACCGCCACGCGCTGGTCGTACTTGTCGCCGGCGCGCTCCAGCAAATTGCGATGCCAGGCCCAGGATTCCGCCGCACTGAAACCGCCACCGGCATTGATCGACGGCAAGTCCTTCAATTCCGGGAAGGCGAAGCGCTGGATCAATGCACCCGCTTCTTGCAGGCGCGACAACGCCGCTTCGAATGCCGCTCGCACGGTATCGTCCATGCCGTCATTAACAAAATCTTCCGTCACGCCGAAACGCAGTCCGGCCAGCGGCACTGCATCGGTGGCCAGGGTTTCGCCCGACAGAATCGCATCGGCAATCGCGCAGCAATCGACGCTGCGGGTCAGCGGCCCGGCCGAATCCAGCGTGGTCGACAACGGCACCGCACCGTCCAGGCTGACGCGTCGCGCAGTCGGCTTGAAACCGGTCAGGCCGCAGAACGCGGAAGGAATGCGAATGGAACCGCCGGTATCGGTGCCCAGCGCCATGACCGCCATGTCGCCCGCCACGCTGACGGCGCCGCCCGAGGTCGAACCGCCGGTGACACGCGTGCCATCCAGAGGATTGCGCGGCGTGCCGTAATGCGGATTCAGGCCCAGGCCGGAAAATGCGAACTCGCTCATGTTGGTGCGTCCCAGCAGGATCGCGCCGGCGTGACGCAGACGCGCCACGGCGGGCGCATCGGCTTGTGCGGCCGGCGCATCCGCCAGCGCCTTGGAACCGGCGGCGGTCACCTCGCCCTGGACGTCGAACAGATCCTTGATCGACACCGGCAAGCCTGCCAACAGCGACGGGACATTGCCGGCGGCACGTGCGGCATCGGCGGCGCGCGCGGCAGCCAGCGCACGGTCGGCGTCGACGCTGACGTAGGCGGCCCCGCCCTGCCCGCGATAAGCGGCGATGCGCTCCAGCGCCTGCTCGACCAGTTTGACGCTGGTGATTTGCCCTGCCTGCAATTCGGCTGCGAGAGCCCTGATTGTCTTCATGATTTATTTCACTGGAATGGGAGTGGACGTCGACACGGGAACGGCTGTGATGGCATTCATCGGACTGCCGTCGATCAGCTTGTCGGAATACGTCAAATATACCAAGGTGTTGCGCTTCACATCGACCAGCCGCACGATGTGCAGGCGCTTGAACAGGATCGACATGCGCTCCGAAAATACATCCTCTTGCACCGGCACGGTTCCCTTGAAGGAAATCACCGGCGCCACCTGGCGACAGGCAATCGATGCTTCGGCCTTGTCCTCGGCCAGTCCCACGGTGCCCTTGACGCCGCCGGTGCGGGCGCGCGACACGTAGCAAGTCACGCCGGCGACTTTCGGATCGTCATACGCTTCCACCGCAATGCGATCGTTCTTACCGAGCCAGCGGAACGCCGTGCTGACGTCGCCGAGCTCCTGCGCCGTGACGGGCAGGACGACAGCCGACAAGGACAGCGTGACCGCTGCCAGACATGAAAGCTTGCGCATGATTTTTCCTTTGCTGTGGAGATGAAGACGAGGCTGCGACATTAGCAGATATCGCGCGGCCTGCCCGATAGAAGAATGACTGGATTTGCCTGAATTGCGCGACAAGCCCGAGCGAGGTCTAACCGGCGTCGGCCATTGCTGCAAAACGCGGCACGCGCTTGCCGTCGATCTCGATGATTTCATGGAACACATCACGCGGACGAATCCAGACGGTGCCATTGGCGGCGCGGTACACCACCATCGGCGTCAGGTCCGACTCCAGCGTCGCCTCGTACAGGAATTCGTAAATGCCGCCCTTGTAATGCTGATAGCGCATGCCTGCTCCCGGTTCGATAAACATCACGTTGCCAATGAAAATCGCCCGGCGCATCACGCGAACAAGTCAGCGCTGCGGAGCCGGGCGAACGAAAAAACAAAGGGAATGACTGGTGCGAGGGAGGGGACTCGAACCCCTACACCATTGCTGGCGTCAGGACCTAAACCTGGTGCGTCTACCAATTTCGCCACCCTCGCTGAAAGGTGCAATCATTGACCGGCCTTGCGCTGGATTTTTCAGCGTGTACGCCGGAGAACCAGGTCCTGTCAATGAGGTAGCAGTTTTAATGCAGCCCGCTATTCTACTGCAAGCTTCGCGGGCTGTCTGCGTTTTTATCCGTCCCCTCTGCAATTTTCCTAGGGCTTTTTGACCCTGAACAGCGCCGCATACGCCGCCGGCAGGAACAGCAGCGTCAACGCCGTCGCCACCACCAGGCCGCCCATGATCGCCACCGCCATCGGCCCCCAGAAGACCGAGCGCGACAGCGGGATCATCGCCAGCACTGCCGCCGCCGCGGTCAGGATGATGGGACGGAAGCGGCGCACCGCCGATTCGACGATGGCGTCCCACGGTGCGGCGCCGGCGGCGATGTCGTGTTCGATCTGGTCGATCAGGATCACCGAGTTGCGGATGATCATGCCGAACAAGGCGATCACGCCGAGCTGCGCCACGAAGCCGAACGGACGATGCAGCACCAGCAAGGCCACTGCGGCGCCGGCCACACCCAGCGGTCCGGTCAGGAACACCAGCATGGCGCGCGAGAAGCTATGCAGCTGCAGCATCAGCAAGGTGAAGATGATGAAGATCACCAGCGGCACATTGGCTGCGATCGAATCCTGCGCCTTGCTGCTGTCGGCTGCGGCGCCGGCCAGCTCGATCGCATAACCGGCCGGCAGTTGGGCGCGGATGGCGTCGAGTTGCGGACTGATCTGGCTCGACACGGTCGGCCCCTGAATGCCGTCGGCGACGTCGGATTGCACCGTGATGGCCCACTCGCGGTCTTCACGCCAGACCACGCCCGGCTCCCACGCCAGGCTCACGCGTGCGACCTGCGCCAGCGGCACGCTCTTGCCGCTCGCGGTCGGGATGTTGGCCTGGTTGAGCGCGTCGATGGTGGCGCGCTCTTCCAGCGGCTGTCGCACCAGGATGTCGATGAGCTTGTCGTTCTCGCGGTACTGGCCGACGGCGGTGCCGGTCAGCAAGGTGTTGACGGTGCGCATGACGGTTTGCGAACCGATGCCGAGGACGCGCAACTTGTCCTGATCGAGATCAATGCGCAAGGACTTGACCGATTCGTTCCAGTTGTCGTTGAGACCGATCACGTTGGGATTGCGGTTCATCACCGCCTTGACCTGGTCGGCGATGGCGCGCACCTTGTCGACTTCGGTGCCGGTCACGCGGAACTGCACGGCGTACGGCACCGGCGGTCCGCTCGGCAGCAGCTTGACGCGGCCACGCACGCCAGGGAAATCGTTCTTGAAGGCGTCAACGATTTTCAGGCGCAGAGACTCGCGCGTCTTCAAGTCCTTCGGCAGCACCACGATCTGCGACACATTGGTCTGCGGGAAAATCTGGTCCAACGGCAGGTAGAAGCGCGGGCTCCCGGTGCCGACATAGCTGGTCACGCTTTCCACGCCGTCCTGCTTGCGGATGAAGGCTTCGAATTTCTTCGCCTGCGCCTCGGTGGCCTTGAAGGCGGAACCTTCCGGCAACCATAGCTCGATCATCAGTTCGGGTCGGCTGGAATCCGGGAAGAATTGCTGCTCAATGAAGCGAAAACCGACCAGGCCCAGCATGAACGCCGCCAAGGTCAGCAGGATGGTGGTCTTGCGCCACTCCACGCACCAGGTCACGAGCTTGCGGAAGCGCGTGTAAAACGGTGTGTCGAACAATTCATGATGGCCGTCGGCATTGGCGGCCGGCTTGACCTTGAGCAGCAGCACGCCGATATACGGCGTGAACACCACCGCCACCAGCCACGAAATCAGCAAGGCCAGCGCATTGACCGAGAACATCGAAAACGTGTACTCGCCCGCCGCCGATTTGGCCAGGCCGATCGGCAGGAAACCTGCTGCCGTGATCAGCGTACCGGTCAGCATCGGGATCGCCGTCGAGGTATAGGCGAAGGTCGCCGCATCGAAGCGCGACAGGCCCTCTTCCATCTTGCGCACCATCATTTCCACCGCGATGATGGCGTCGTCGACCAGCAGGCCCAGCGCGATGATCAATGCCCCAAGCGAGATCTTGTGCAGGTCGATGTCGAAGATGCGCATGAACAGGAAAGTCACCGCCAGCACCAGCGGAATCGTCAGCGCCACCACCAGCCCCGGCCGTACGTCAATACGCAGCGGCCTGGTGTGCAGGCCGAGCGCGATGAAGCTCACCGCCAGCACGATCAGCACCGCTTCGACCAGCGTATGGATGAATTCGCCGACCGAATCGGCGACGATTTTCGGCTGGTCGGAGACACGCTCCAACTCGATGCCGACCGGCAGCTTGGTGCGCAATTCACCGGACATCCTGTCGAGGTTGCGGCCCAGCGCAATGATGTCGCCGCCCTTCTCCATCGACACGCCCAGGCCGATCGCCTCCTTGCCGTTGAAGCGCATCTTGGTCACCGGCGGATCGACGTACTCACGCTTGACGATGGCGAAGTCGCCGAGCCGGAACGTGGTGCCATTGGCGCGCAACTGCATCTCTTCCAGCTCTTTGGGCGAGCGGAAGGCGCCGCTCACGCGCACCTGCAAATTATCGCCCGGCGTTACCAGCACGCCGGTAGACTCCAGTGCATTCTGCGCCGCCAATTGGTTGACGATGGTGTCGAACGGAATGCCCAACTGCGAAAATTTCTTTTGCGAGAACTCGATGTAAATCTTCTCGTCCTGCACGCCGAACAATTCCACTTTCGCGACCGAGGGCACGCGCAGCAATTGCTGGCGCACGAAATCGGCGTAGTCCTTGACCTCGGCATAGGTGAAGCCGTCGGCGGAGAGCGCGAAGATGGAACCGTAGGTATCGCCGAATTCGTCGTTGAAGAACGGCCCCTGCACCGTCGACGGCAAGGTCAGCTTGATGTCGCTGATTTTCTTGCGCACCTGGTACCAGGTCGGCGGCACCTCCTTGGGCGGCGTCGATTCGCGCAATTGCAGCAGGATCAGCGTCTCACCCGGCTTGGAATAGCTGCGGATAACGTCGATGTAGGGCGTCTCCTGCAGTTTTTTTTCCAGCTTGTCCGTGACCTGGTTGGCCATCTGCAAGGCGCTCGCCCCCGGCCATTTGGCGGTGACCACCATGGCGCGGAAAGTGAACGGCGGATCTTCGTCCTGTCCCAGCTTGCCGTAGCCGATGACGCCGCCGATGATCAACACCACGATCAGGTAGCGGATCAGCGGGACATGTTCCAGCGCCCAGCGCGACAGATTGAAGCCGCGGGGCTGCGCGGCGGCATCGATCCCGTGCTTGCCGTCCTGGCCGGTCGGCGCATCCTTTTCACTGCCGCTCATGGATTCTTCCCTTGCGGCGCCTTGGCCTCAGGCGTATCGCCGGTAAGCGGCTCGGCGCCGAGGATCTTGACCTTCTGTCCCGGCTTGAGCAGGTTGACGCCCGCAGTCACGACGGTCTGTCCGGCTGTCAGGCCGGCGGCGATCAGCACCTCATTGCCGCTTTGCCCGCCCAGTTGCACCGGCACCACCTTCGCAGCGCCGTTCTCCACCAACCATACGGACGTCTTGCCATTGACCGGATACAGCGCCGTCAACGGCAAGCGGATCATCTCCCCGGAAGTTTTGCCGGCGAACGCGACATATGCCGTCATGCCCAGCCGTACATCTTTCGCGGAGTCGGGCAAGGCGATCTTGAATGTGTAAGTGCGTGTGGCGGCGTCGGCGATCGGCGAAACTTCGCGGATCTTGCCCACAATCGTGTCTTTAGGATTGGCCCACAATCGCACACGCACATCGGCGCTGCGACGCAAAACGTCGACCTTGTCTTCGGGTACGCCGATGACTACGTCCTTGTCGCCGGCCTGCGCCACGCTGACCACGGGCGTGCCGGCAGCAACCACCTGGCCGGCTTCGGCGTCGACCGCCGTCACCACGCCATCGACGTCCGCCGTCAATACGGCATAGCCGGTTTGATTCGATTGATTGCGCAGCGACGCCACCGCCTGGTCATAGCCCGACAGCGCCGATTGATAGGCGGTTTGCTTGGAGTCCAGGGTTGCCTGACTCACGAAATTCTTATCACGCAACTCCTGATAACGCTTCAGTTCGGCAGCGGCCAGATCGCGATTGCTCAACGCCGACTTCATCGCGGCATCCGCTTGGCGTTGCGCCAGTTGCAGATCTTGCGGATCGAGCTGCATCAATACCTGGCCGCGCCGCACGATGCTGCCGACGTCGACCTTGCGCGCCACGATCTTGCCGCCCACCCGGAATCCCAGCCGCGACTCCACCCGTGCCCGCACTTCTCCGGGAAACTCTGCCACGACATCGGCATTGCCGGCGGCGATGACCATGGCCCTGACCGGACGGATTTCCTCGGCTTTCTCGACCTTCTTTGAACATGCAACCAGCGCAGAGACAGCCAGACAGAGCGCGACGGCTTGTCGCAATCGACGACGGCCTGATGCCGGTCGGTTCAACACGCGCACGGAAACCGGAGCAAGCGCAGGCACAGAAGTCGGAGCAATCACGTTTTTCCTTTACTATTCGGGCAGAAATGACACAGGCCGGCGCGCATGGCATGGCATCGGCAACGGCGATACGGCGGCATGCGTGGACGGCTTTTTACGGACTTGAGACAAGCGGACGGTGATGCGAGCAACTTACTGACTTTGCGGTTAGTAATTATAATCGCGGGCCTGCCGTTTGGATATATACCGGTTTTCATCGTTTTTATTGGATATTTCACTGGCATGGCCGTTGACCATTACGAAAACTTTCCCGTCGCTTCGGTGCTGCTTCCCGCGCACCTGCGTCCTGCCGTCAAGGCAATCTACGCCTTCGCCCGCAGCGCCGACGACATCGCCGACGAAGGCGACGCCACCCCGTCACAGCGGTTGGCTGCATTGGCGGCCTATGACGAAGCGCTGGACGACATAGACGCGAGCCGTCCGCCAACCGATCCGATGTTTGCGGTGCTGGCCGACGTTATTCGCACCTATCGCCTGCCACTGGCGCCGTTTCGCGACCTGCTGTCCGCGTTCAGGCAGGACGTGGTGACGGCGCGTTATCAGGGCTTCGATGGACTGCTGGATTATTGCCGGCGCTCCGCCAATCCGGTCGGGACGCTGATGCTGCATCTGTATGACGCCGCCACGCCGAAAAACCTGCGCGACTCCGACGCCATCTGCTCGGCGCTGCAACTGATCAATTTCTGGCAAGATGTTGCCGTTGACTGGAAAAAGCAGCGCATTTACCTGCCGTTGGACGATCTCGACCGTTTTGGCGTAAGCGAACAAGACATCGCGTCAGCCAACGCCGGCACCGCATGGCAAGCGCTGCTGCAGTTCGAAATCAATCGCGCGCGCACCATGATGCTGTCGGGTGCACCGCTGGCGCGTCGCTTGCAGGGACGCATCGGCTGGGAATTGCGCATGGTGGTGCAAGGCGGCTTGCGTATCCTCGAACGTCTGGAGCAAGCCGAGGGCGACGTTTTCACGCGCCGACCGAAACTTGGCAAACGCGATTGGCTGCTGGTGCTGTGGCGGGCATTGGCAATGTGATCCGGCACGCTGTCATGCGGACGAAAAAAAGCCTCTTCATCGAAGAGGCTTTTTATTGCGGAATGGCCGACAACGCAGGTCGTGCGTCGCGATGTTCGTCAGCGATGAACGCTGACGCGCGATCAGTGGGTCTTGTCGGTCTTGGGCTGCGGCTGAGCCAACTGGGCGTTGCGTTCGGCGGTGGATTCTTTCTTCTCCGCCTTCAGGTCAGCCTTGGCTGCCTTTTTGTCGGCCTTGGCTTGCTGCTTCGCAGCCTTCTTCTGCATCTTGTATTCCGCCTTGGCGTCGGCGTCCGATTGACGCTTCTGCACGTACGGATCGTTGGAGACGCCATTGGCTGCCGATGCAGGAACAGTCATACCCGGAGACGTTGCATCCGTGGTGCCGGCTTGTTGCGCCATGGCGCCGCCGGTCGCGGCGAGCATTGCTGCTGCAATGATGAGCTGACGTGTTTTCATGAGTAATCTCCTTTACTTGGTTAAATGAATCCCTTGCGTGCCAACGAGTGACAGCAGCGTCTCGGCATATTCACGATGTCTGTCAGACATCGCCGGACACCGCTGCCAGTCTGGCTTTGCGAGGGGCACGTGGTAGTAGAAGGTGAAAATTCACGTTGGTTCGAGGGCATTTGCAACCGATTGTTAAAGCACTTGCCTCAGCGCTTTTTCCGGCTCTGTTTATAGATCGCACGTGCATCCTGCAGCGCCCGCTCCTCGGTGCGCAATTCTTCATTGTCATCGTGCGCGACGAAGAATTCGGCGGCCTGCGCCTGCACCACCAGTTTGATCGCGTCGGCGTCCGCGACGTCATACAACTCGGTGATCAGCGTCGTCACTTCGTCCAGGTATTGTTCATAGGTCATCTTGCTCATTGCTTGTCCTCGCCTTCGTCCATCCAATCGTTCGTGAAGCGCGCAGTGTATGCGCGACGCGCCACGGCGTCCATCTGCGCCCAGGCCCGGCGCGTATTTCTCCTCCCGCGAAATGATTCCTTGCTATTCAAAACGATGCTCTGTAGAATTCGGTCCCTCAGACGCGGGGTGGAGCAGTCTGGCAGCTCGTCGGGCTCATAACCCGAAGGTCGTAGGTTCAAATCCTGCCCCCGCAACCAGTTTCCCAAAATGCATCAGCAGGCATATCAAAGCCCTTGGCGTTTCGACGTCAAAGGCTTTTTGTTTTGCGCGATCGCTTTACCTCCGCGTTGCCGCATGGCCGACGACAACGCCTCTGTTAGACTGAATTCCTCTCATTCGATTGTCCCGCTCATGACCTCATCATCCTTTTCCAGCCTGCCGTTGACGCCGGCGATGCTCGCCAATCTGGAGCAACTCGGCTATCACGAAATGACCACGATCCAGGCCGCAAGCCTGCCGGCGGCGCTTGAGGGACGCGACCTGATCGCACAGGCCAAGACCGGTAGCGGCAAGACGGCGGCATTCGGCATCGGCATGCTGCACAAACTCAACCCCAGCTATTTTGCGATCCAGGGCCTGGTGATTTGCCCCACGCGCGAATTGGCCGACCAGGTGTCCAACGAATTGCGCCGCCTGGCGCGTTTCACCGAGAATATCAAGATCCTGACGCTGTGCGGCGGCACCGCGATGCGTCCGCAAATCGCCTCGCTCGAACACGGCACTCACATCGTGGTCGGCACTCCCGGCCGCATCCGCGACCACATCGGCCGCGGCACCATCAACCTGGCCACGGTGCAGACGCTGGTGCTGGATGAGGCCGATCGCATGGTCGACATGGGTTTCTACGAAGATATTGAAGGCATCGTCAGCGCCTGTCCGGCGCGACGCCAGACCTTGCTGTTCTCGGCCACCTATCCCGATGACATCCGCAAGGCCAGCGCGCGCTTCCTGCGCGATCCGGAAGAGATCAAGGTCGAAGCCCGCCATGACGGCGACAAGATCGAGCAACGCTTCTTCGAAGTCTCTGCCGAACAGCGCAACTTCGCCGTGGCGCGCCTGCTGCAGCATTACCAGCCGGTGTCGACGCTGGCGTTCTGCAATACCAAGATCCATTGCCGCGAACTGGCCGATGAGTTGCGTGCCCAAGGTTTCAGCGCCCTCGCCCTGTACGGCGACCTGGAGCAGCGCGAGCGCGATGAAATCCTGGTGCAATTTGCCAACCAGAGCTGCTCGGTGCTGGTGGCCACCGATGTCGCCGCACGCGGCCTCGACATCGCCAACCTGAGCGCCGTCATCAATGTCGACGTCACGCGCGACACCGAAGTGCATATCCACCGCATCGGCCGTACCGGCCGCGGCCAGGAGCGCGGACTGGCGCTGAATCTGTGCACCCCGAACGAAAAGCGCTGGGTCAAGCTGATCGAGGAATACCAGCACGCGCCGGTGCAGTGGTTCGATCTCGATGCGCTCGACACCAACGAAGACAAGGTCCTGCGCGCGCCGATGCGTACGCTCTGCATCCAGGGCGGCAAGAAGGACAAGCTGCGTCCGGGCGATCTGCTGGGCGCGCTCACCGGCGAGGTCGGCCTGAGCAAGGAACAGGTCGGCAAGATCAATGTGTTTGAATTCTCGACCTATGTCGCGCTCGACCATCGCATCGCCGACAAGGCCTGCGACAAGCTCGGCGCTGGCAACATCAAGGGGCGCAATTTCAAGATGCGCTTGTTGCGCAGCGCCTGATGTAATTTATTTGTGATTCATTTGCGACTCATATCCAACTCGTTTCGCGCAATGAAAAAGGCAGCCGTTTACGAGTAACGGGCTGCCTTTTTTGTTTTCGGCGAGTTGCGGATCAGATCAGCAGCGCCGAAGTCAGGGAACGGATTTCGTCGGCGGAATCTTCCAGCACGTCGCGCAGTGAATCGTCGCCCATGTACTCGTCGACGATGGTATCGGACTGGCGCCCCGCTTCCAGCACGCTGCGCTGGAACGGCGACGGCACCGGCGACAATTCCTTGGCCAGCAGGAGCACATCGCCCAAGGTTTCCGGCGGCAGTACGCGGATGCCATGCCACAGCGATTCGACTGCGGCCACCACGGCTTCGGGAATGCCCAGTTTCTTGAGCACCGCGCGACCGATCATCTTCTCGCCGTATTCCGCCCAGTCTTCGGCATTGCCGTCGAGCAGGCCGGGGAATTCATCGGTGCGCGAGAGCAGGTAAAAACCGCCGACTTCATGCACGATGCCGGCGAACATGGCGGTTTCCGGATCGAGTCGCGTCATTTTCAGCGCGATGACTTGCGCCAATGCGGCGACGTTGGCGGTGTGCTCCCACAGCTGCGCCGCCTTGACGCGCATCTCCGGATCCGAAATATTGCGACCGAGCTGGCGCCCGATGACGGCTGTCGTGATGGCGTTGAGCGTCTTGAAGCCCAGCCGCATGACCGCCGTTCTTACATTGTTGATTTCACCGCCAGAGCGATTGTAGGCAGCCGAATTGGCGATCGCCACGGTACGCGCCGACAGCAAGGGCTCGGCCATGACCAGTTTGGATGCCGCCTCGAGATGGCAATTCGGATCGTTGAGGGCCTGTTGCAATTTGATCGATGCATTGACGTTGGTCGGGAACACCAGCTCGCCCCGTCCGGCCTGCACAGCAATGCTTCTGAAAGCTTCCAGTCTGTTCATGAAGAAATGGTCTCCTCGCCTTGATTGCTCACTCCAGTCGCGCAATGCGTCTGTCGTTTTGTGTTTTTATCAACAGCATCGGCATGATTTTTGTCAGCTGTACGGCGCTTGCCGACAGTATCAGTCTTGCCTCATTGCCCTCAGCTTAATGTACAACGTCTGCTGCTGCAACCAGCTTTCACCGGTAATTCCGAAGGCCGCCGCCGCGCCGGAACACGAAGCAGATTGCCCTTGGCTTCCTAGTCGGCTAGCATAGCGGCTTCTTGCATGACGGCAGCTTCGCGGCGCCGGCTTTTTACCTCATCCCATTTCATGTCTCCAGACGAATACTGCCAGCAAAAAGCCGCCCAAAGCGGCTCCAGCTTCTACTACAGCTTCTTGTTCCTGCCGCCGGAACGCCGTCGCGCCATCACCGCGCTGTACGCGTTCTGCCGCGAAGTCGACGACACCGTGGATGAAATCGAGGACGCCGGCGTGGCGCGCACCAAGCTGATGTGGTGGCGCAAGGAAATTGCCTCCATGCTCAACGGCAACCCCAGCCATCCGGTGACGCTGGCGCTGCAGCCGCACGTGGCGACTTACGGCCTCAAGGGCGAGCATCTGCAGGCCATCATCGATGGCATGGAGATGGACCTGGACCAAACCCGCTACCTCGACTACCCTGGCTTGCAGCGCTATTGCTGGCATGTCGCCGGCGTGGTCGGCATTCTGTCGGCCAGCATCTTCGGCGTCACCCAAGGCGGTACGCTGCTGTTCGCCGAAAAACTCGGCCTGGCGTTCCAGCTGACCAACATCATCCGCGATGTCGGCGAAGATGGTCGCAAGGGCCGCATCTATTTGCCGGTCAATGAATTGCAGCAGTTCAACGTTACCGCCGCCGACATCCTGAATGCGCGTCACAGCGAAAATTTCGAGAAACTGATGCGATTCCAGGTGGAGCGTGCCCAGCGTGTCTACGATGAAGCATTCGCATTGCTGCCAAAAGAAGACCGTCGTGCACAACGTCCCGGCCTGATGATGTCGGCCATTTATCGCACGCTGCTCACAGAAATCGAGCGCGACGGCTTTCACGTGCTGAATCAACGCATTTCACTGACGCCGATACGCAAGCTCTGGCTGGCCTGGAAAACCTATATTCGCGGCTGAACTTTAGCGCGGTCGGGACGTCAATTCACTTTCCGAAATTGACGGACCGAAGCATGAAACGCATTTACGTACTATCGCTGCTCGCCGGCATCGCTTTCGCCGCCAGCGTGTTGCTAAGTCCCGGATTCAATAATCTGTTGAATCGCATGGGCAAAGACCATTTTTATGTTTATGTGGCCGATTCAGGCAAGCGAATTTTTCCTGATACCGTGGTGGCACAGATATATGAATACAGGTTGCCGGCCGTCGGCGAAAGCGGCGCCCAAAAGACGCTGACCTTCACGGCGACCAAGCAGTTGTCGCTCGACACTTACCTGCGGCTGTACGTGTCTTCCGCCGGCCAGGTAACGGCGTGGGAAGAAGTGCAGCAGCGGGAATTACCGGACCGGATCAAGAATGGGAACGTTCCCTGACAATAAAAGCAGTGATCACATCGCCGTCATCGGCGGCGGCTGGGCCGGATGCGCCGCCGCCGTCACCCTCGCCAAGGCAGGCAAGCGCGTCAGCCTGTTCGAAGCCGGCCGCACCCTCGGCGGCCGCGCCCGCCGCGTAGACATCGATGGCCGCACGCTCGACAACGGCCAGCACATCCTGCTCGGCGCTTACCGTTCCACGCTCTCCCTCATGAAAACCGTCGGCATCGACGCTGAACGCGCGATGTTGCGCCTGCCGCTGCAGATGCGCTATCCGGCCGCCGCCGACGGCATGGATTTCGTCGCGCCGCGCCTGCCGGCGCCGTGGCACATGCTGGTCGCCTTGCTGCGCGCCACCGGCTTGACGCGCGAGGACAAATTGGCGCTGGCGCGCTTTTCGACCACGGCGCGCTGGATGGGCTGGCAATTGCATGATGATTGTTCCGTCACTGAATTGCTGGAACGCTTCGACCAGACCGACCGCCTGAATCGCCTGATGTGGGCGCCGCTGTGCATCGCCGCACTCAACACGCCGCCGCAGCGCGCTTCGGCGCAGGTATTCCTGAACGTGCTGCGCGACAGCCTCGGCGCACGCCGCGCTGCCTCCGACATGCTGATTCCGCGCACCGACCTGACGGCGCTGTTTCCGCAGCAGGCGGCGGCTTTCGTAGAAGACCACGGCGGCAGCGTCGCCTGCGGCCAGGCAGCTGCCTCTCTCTCTGCAACGGACGGCGGATGGAACGTCGCGTTCAAGCAAGGCGCCACCCCCCAATCATTCGACGGCGTGGTCATCGCCACCGCCCCGGAAGCTGCCGCCGATCTGCTCGAGGGTCTGCACGATACGACGACGCTACGCGCGTTCTCCTACGAGCCGATCACCACCTGCTATCTGCAATATCCCGCGCACGTGCGATTGCAGCAACCGTTCTTTGCCCTGACCGACAAAGCCGGCCTGGATGCATGGGGCCAATTCGTCTTCGACCGCGGCCAGGTCAATGGCGCTGCGGCTCCTGACGATGCCGGCTTGCTGGCGGTCGTGGTTAGCGCCGCCGCCGAGGCCATCGCCGAGGGACATGCGACGATGGCTGCAGGCATCGCCGCCCAACTGGCGCGCCAGCTGGGCGATGCGCAGCTGCAGACGCCGCTGTGGACCAAAGTCATCTCGGAAAAGCGCGCGACGTTTTCCTGCACGCCCGGCCTGCTGCGGCCGGACAATGGCGGCATGCCCGTCGGGCTGGCGCTGGCCGGCGACTACGTTGCCGGCGACTATCCCGCAACACTGGAAGCGGCCGTGCGCAGCGGCGTCGCCGCAGCAGGACTGCTCTCCTAGCTGCACTGCTGGCCTGCGCCTGCACGAATTTTATTCAGCGAAACTTTTCATCTTTCTATCAAAGGGATTCACCCCATGACGCGCTGGTTTGATCTACGATACGGTCAAATTTCATAGATTTAACCTATTTTGGAGAAACAACCATGCCCGTGATCACCTGTGTTGAAGATTTGCGCGTGCTCGCAAAGAAACGGGTTCCCAAGGCGTTTTACGACTATGCGGACAGCGGCTCTTACACCGAGAGCACCTATCGCGCCAACACCGACGACCTGGCTGAGCTGAAACTGCGCCAGCGCGTGGCGATCAACGTCGACCAGCGCTCCACCCGCACTACCATGATCGGCCACGACGTCGCCATGCCGGTGGCGATCGCTCCGACCGGCCTGACCGGCATGCAATGGGCCAATGGCGAAATGCTGGGCGCAATCGCTGCGGAAAAATTCGGCATCCCCTTCACGCTGTCGACCATGAGCATCTGCTCGATTGAAGACGTCGCCAGCGTGACGACCAAGCCGTTCTGGTTCCAGTTGTACGTGATGCGCGACCGCGGTTTCGTCAAGTCGATGATCGATCGCGCCAAGGCGGCCAAGTGCTCGGCGCTGGTGCTCACGCTCGACTTGCAGATCCTCGGCCAACGCCACAAGGATCTCAAGAACGGCATGTCGGTGCCGCCCAAGCTGACGCTCGACACGCTGATGGACCTGGCCAGCAAGCCGGGCTGGGCGCTGCGTGCACTGACCGGTCGCAAGACCTTCGGCAACCTGGCCGGCCACATCACCGGCGGTGGTAGCGGCATCCAGACGCTGAGCCAATGGACCGCCAGCCAGTTCGATCCGACCCTGAACTGGGACGACGTCGCCTGGATCAAGGAACAATGGGGCGGCAAGCTGATCCTCAAGGGCATCCTCGACGTCGAAGACGCCAAACTGGCCGCACAAACCGGCGCCGATGCGCTGGTCGTCAGCAACCACGGCGGTCGCCAGCTGGACGGTGCGATGTCCTCGATCGAAGCGCTGCCGGCAATCGCCGAAGCGGTCGGCGATCAGATCGAAGTCTGGTTCGACGGCGGCATCCGCACCGGCCAGGACATCCTCAAGGCCACTGCGCTGGGCGCCAAGGGCACCATGATCGGCCGCGCCTTCCTGTACAGCCTGGGCGCCATGGGCGGCGAAGGCGTGACGAAGATGCTGCAAATCCTGCACAAGGAACTCGATGTCAGCATGGCCCTGACCGGCACCAAGGACATCAAGGACGTCGGTCCGCAAATCCTGCTCCGCCGCTGATACCTCACCAAGGCAGCAATGAAAAATCCCGGCTCGCGCAAGCGTCGCCGGGATTTTTCATTGCGCAGAACGATCCTGCGCGAAAGACTTACTCAGGTTTTTGCTGCGACCACGGCGTGTGCTTGCCGGTCAGTTCTTCCACGGTCTCTTTCTGGTCGAAACGGCGCGCCAGATCCAACGCAGTCATGCCGTCGGCATTCTTCAGCGTGACGTCGGCGCCCTCTTCCTTCAGCAAACGTACCGCCGCGGTCCGGCCGCGCACTGCCGCCAGCATCAGCGGCGTCATTTTGACGTCGGGAGATTCGGCATCGATATAGGCGGATGCGTCCAGCAGCAGCTTGATGGTCTCGGGCCTGCCGTTGATGGCGGCGTAATGCAGGGCGGTCCAGCCGGGACGATTGACTTCGACTTCCTTGTCGAGCAGCAACTTGACGACATCGGTCTTGCCGTAGAAGGCGGCGACCATCAATGCCGTGTCGCCGTTCTTTGCCTTCGCCTCGAGATCGATGCCGGGCGTATTGAACAACACATTGAAGGCCTTCATCGAATCTTCGCGGATCGACAGCATCAGCGCCGAATAGCCGCGCTGCGGTTCGACCATGTTGGGGCCGAGGCCGCGCTTGATCAGGTCCTGCAATTCGCGTGGCGCGTCCATCTTGACTGCGATGAAATAGTCGTCATAGGTGCCGGCATGCGCTGGAACGAACATGGACAACGCGCTCAGCGCCAGCACGGCGGCATGGACGGAAAAGAAACGGCGATTCGGCATGCGGGCGATCCTCATTTGGCCATCTTGAACAAGGTGAAGAAATTCTCGGTGGTGTGGCGCGCCACTTCTTCCACCGGGATGCCGCGCAAGTCGGCGATGAATTCCGCCACGTGCCGCACCAGGCCGGGTTCGTTGGTCTTGCCGCGATACGGGACCGGCGCCAGGTAGGGCGAATCGGTTTCGATCAGCATGCGTTCCAGCGGAATCGTGCGCGCGACTTCCTGCAAGGCCTTGGCGCTCTTGAACGTGACGATGCCGGAGAAGGAAATATAGAAGCCAAGTTCGATCGCCGCCTCCGCCACTTCCTGCGACTCGGTGAAGCAATGCATGACGCCGGCGGCGCCGCCGGCCTCCGGGTTTGCCCCCTCTTCGCGCATGAGGCGGATGGTGTCTTCCGAGGCGGAACGGGTGTGGATGATCAGCGGCTTGCCGGTGATGCGCGAAGCCCGGATATGCGTGCGAAACCGCTCACGCTGCCATTCCAGATCGCCTTGCAGGCGGTAATAATCGAGGCCGGTTTCGCCGATGGCGACGATACGCGGATTGTCGGCCAGTTCAACCAGTTGCTCGACGCTGGGTTCCGGCGTGTCTTCATAGTCGGGATGCACGCCGACCGACGCATAGATATGCGGATACTGCTCTGCCAGCGCCAGCACTTGCGGAAACTCGGGCAGATTCACCGATACGCACAAGGCGTGGCTGACGCGGTTCTCGTCCATCTTGCCGAGGATATCCGGCAGGCGTGCGACGAGTTCGGGAAAATTGATATGGCAATGGGAGTCGATATACATGATGGCCGCTATTTTACGCCATCGCCCCGCTATCGGCCTTTCCTGGCGCTGCTCGCGCGAAGGTCAATGCCGCAGACGCCGTATCCCGATCACTACACCGGTCAGGCTCAGCACCAGTCCGCCCAGGCTCAGCAGAATCAGTGCAATGTCCCATAGCGGACGGCTCGACAACAACACCGGCAGATCCCAGCTGTGCAGGAAGGCGAACAACCAGCGCTTCACACGTTGCGTGCTGTCCAGTTTGCCGAGCACCACGCCGGTGGCCGGATCAACGTGCACCCAGGTCTGTGCCGTATCGGCATAGCGCAGGCGCAGCACCGGCAAGGGATGACGCATGGCTCCCATCATGGTGTGCGCTTCGCGGCTGTAGTAATACGCGTCTTCGCGCTGCAGCAGCTCGCTGCCGACCAGTGGCGCATCGACCAGCTTCGCCGCCGCGCGCATGACTTGTTCTGGTGGTACGCCTTCGTCGACACGGCGTTCGACAATGTTGATCATGCACGTGCGGCCGGCGCCGTTGACGGCGATCAGGTAAGGCTTGCCGTCCAGCATGTGCCAGCGCAACTCACGCGCGTGCCAGAAGGGCGGCAACAGACGCAGCGCCTCACTGCTGCCGAGCGGCCACGCCGTCGGATCAAGCGCAGCACCGGCATAGGCGCGCCGGTTCAATTCCACGCCGCCGCCCTTGAACAGGCCCCACGGATTCATCGACATCAAGCCGCTGAAGACCCAGGTCAGCGTGATGCCGGCAAACGCCAGTCCGATCAGATGATGCCAGCGCATGACCGGTTCGCGGTACGGCGTCTTTGCGCCGGAGCGGAAACGCCCGCGAAAACGCCAGCGCCAGATGCCGATTACACTGCCGCTGAGAGCGACCAGCAGGCCCGCGAGCGACAGGTAGATGACGATATGGCTCCACGCGCCGTCGAGCGGACCGCCGCGAAACGCATATAGCCAATGCAACCAGGCGCCGGCGTAATTCCACACGCGTTCGGTATGGGTCGCCTTGCGCACGACTTCGCCCGTGACGCTGGAAACGTAGAGCAAGGTCTGCTCCGGATCATCCATCTGCACGCGATGCAGCGGTCGGTGCATGTCGAGTCCGCGCGTGTGCGTCCAGGTGTCTTCATCAACACGGTCCAGATACCGTGGCGTGGCGCCCGGCATGAAAACGTGCGCCGCCGCTACAGCATCCTTGACGCCCACATCGGTGACGGTCGCACCGCTGAGGGCATCGACCGCGACGATTTTCTTGCCGATGCCGAACTGATATTGCGGCCGTCCCGCCACGCTGGTCAGCACGATGGACGATGGTCCTGCTGCGCCGGGCAATGCGCGCGCCGCCTCGCCGACCGCGATGCAGCAGCGGGCGGCGTCGAGATCCGGCAGGTGCGCCAGCCGCTCCGACTGGGTCAGCTTGGGATAGCCGACGTACATCATCACCACGCCGCTGATGAACCACAGCAGCATGAACAGGCAGGCGACGATGCCAAGCCAGCGATGGAGCAGGAACAGCCAGCGTTTGGCGCGCTGCATGTTCAGAAATTCGCCAGCACGGCGACTTCAAACGTGCGCGGGGCGCCGAGATAGAACATCGGCGCGCCGGTGATATTGTCGGCGTAGACCTTGTCGGTCAAGTTCTTGACGCGTGCGGTGACGGTCGCCTTGTTCAGCTTGCGGCTGAGGCTTGCGCCGAAGATCGCATATCCCGGCGCGCTGACCGTGTTGGCGGTATTGCCGAACACCGACGACACCGCACGCGCATCGATGCCGGCGTTCCAGTCGGGCAGGAAGGCATAATCCAGCCACAGATTGGCGACCCGTGCCGGCGTGTTGGTCGGGCGATTTCCGGCCCGGGAGACCGCAAGGCCGCCGACGCTTTCGGTGAAGTTGTCGTACTGCGCGCGCACCAGCGACAGATTGCCCTGCACGCGCAGGTTCTTCAGCGGACGCACACCGAATGCCAGCTCGACGCCGCGCGACGACTGCTGACCGACCGGCACGGTAACGTTGGGATTGGTCGAGTCGGTCACGGCCAGGTTCTTGCGCGTGATGGCGTAAGCCGAAATCGTCGCGTTGCCGCGGCCGTCCCAGAAGTCGAACTTGCTGCCGGCCTCGACCTGGTCTCCGGTGGTCAGGTCAAAATTCCTGACCTGGCTGAAGTTGGCGGTGGTCAGCACACCGGCCGGCGGATCGGCGGCGGTGCTGTATTGCACGAACAGGTTGGCTGTCGGCGTGATATCCCACACCAGCCCGGCGCGTGCGGTGGTCGGGCGATAGGTGTTCTTGAAATAGGCCGGGTCGGTGGCGCTGACGGTGCGCTGGTTTTCCACTTCTAGCTCAATGCGGTCATGGCGCAAGCCGGTCACCAGCGCCAGGGACGGCAACAGCCGCGTGCGATTTTCGAGGAAAGCGGCAATCGTGGTGACGCGATTGCTGCGGTCCGGCACAAAGTCGGAAGTCATGCCGGGAATCGAAAAGAAGGCCTCGGTGCTGAAATTGAGCGGATTGACGCTGCTGATCGGACCGGCCACGGTGCGCGGGAAACGCGTCATCCGATTGACGCTGTAGTCGACGCCGCCGGCCCATTCCGACTCAAGTGAAGCGAGCCGGCCGCGATGCTGCCATTCAAAACGATTGCCCGTCAGTTCCTGATCATGACGCTGCAGGAAGGCCGATGAGCGCGCCACTTGCGTGTTGCCGGCATTGTAGCGATAGACCTCGACGTTGCGATAATCGCGCAAGGCATCATAGTGATAAAACGTATTTTTTAACGAGGTCTGGTCGGAGACGCGATAGTCGACGATGGAGCGGAACCATTCGACGGTTTGTTCGTACACGCCGTCATTGGCGTTGTAGTTCTTGAAGCGCGTGGCCGGGTCGATGCGGCCTGTTCCCGTGGTCGGATTCAGCAGCGGTGTGCCCCAGTAAGGACGATCGACGTGTTCCTGCTGGTACTCGTAGGCGAGCGTGTGTGAAAGCTGCGGCGTGATTTCGGTCAGCAGCGACAAGGCGCCGGTCAGCGCGCGACGCCTCTCGCCGTCGACATAGCCGTCGCTGCCGCTGCGGCTGAGGTCAATCCGGAGATAGTTGGTGACGCCCTGCCCGTCGGCGGCACCCAGCTTGCGATTGAGTCCCGCAGCCACGACCGATGCATTGTTCGATCCATAGCTACCGTACAGCTGGGCCAGGTCGCCGTCGCGATTGGCCTGCTTGGTGATGTAGTTGATCGCCCCACCCACCGCACCGGCGCCGTGCACAAAGCCGGAGGCGCCGCCGACGGCTTCGACGCGATCGTAGATCCAGCTGTCGATGGGCCGCGCCGAGATCGAGTCGTATTGCACCGTGATGCCATTGAACAGCTGGGTGATTTGCGACGCCGAGAAACCGCGATAGGAAACAAACCCGGCCTGCCCCGGCGGCGCCGAAGCGGTCACGCCGGGAATTCCGCGCAGGACCTGCTGCGTGTCGCCGGCGCCGCGCGCCTCGATGGCGGCGCGATCGATGATGCTGACGCTGCCGGGGGTGTCGCGCACGCTGAGTCCAAGGCGGCTGGCGGTGGAGGCCTGCTGGTCGAGCGGAAGTTTTTCGTTGGGCTCGTCGCGCGTGTCGCGCACGTCGATAGGCTCAAGCACGTCGCTTGCGGCGACGCTTGCGCCGCTGCACAAACCGAGCACGGCGATGGCGATCGCATGTCGCGGCGGCAATGCCAGCATCTGCCTGAAAAACTTCTTCACTCTGTTTCCCCCCATGGAATAAAGGGGGCCATGCTAGAGGCTCAGGTCCGGCTTGGGAATGCGACAGATTGTCGCAGCACAGGAATGACGCGAGCCTGCGCGCGATAACGGCGGTTTGCGCCCTATCGCACAGTACCGCGGCTACTTGGCGACGGGACGTTTTGCCAGCTTGCGCTGCAGCGTGCGGCGATGCATCTTCAGTGCGCGCGCCGTGGAGGAAATATTGCCCTGATTCTCGACCAGCACGCGCTGGATGTGCTCCCACTCGAGGCGCTCGACCGACAAGGGTGCGGCGGCGTCGCTGCTGTCGAGGTCGAGGCGGGTATCGTTGGCGCTGTGCTCAAGCGCCGACAGGATGGAATCCAGGTTGGCCGGCTTGGCCAGATAGTTGTCGGCGCCGGCTTTGATTGCCTGTACCGTGGTGGCGATGCTGGCGTAGCCGGTCAGGACCAGCAGACGCGCATGCGGCAGTTTTTCACGCAACGGCGCGATCCATTGCAAGCCCGAATCCTGCTGCAATTGCAGGTCAATGGTAGCGTAAGCGAAATCGGTTGCGGCGGCAGCTTTGAGCGCGTCTTCGCCACTATGCACGACGGTCGCAGAAAATCCGCGGCGCAATAACGAGCGCGCCAGCGTGGAAGCAAAGACGTCGTTGTCGTCGAGGATCAGGAAAGCTGCGCTCATGTTTTGTTCTGGTTGGCAAGGAGACGATTGGCAGCGCTCAACGGCAAGACCAGCGTCGCGCAAGCGCCCCGCCCCGCGGTTGTTGTTGTGGTGGTAGTGATTGCAGTTGCCGTGGTGCCAGCGAGCGTCAGTTTTCCGCCCATCTGCCGCGCCGTGGCAAACGCCAGCATCAGGCCGATGCCCTTGCCGCCGGTGTTGCTGCGCACCGGTTCGTAACCGAGCCGCTTCAGCAATTCCGGCGCAATGCCGGGGCCGTTGTCTGCGACGCGAATGATAGCTGAATTCATCGTCGAACTTGCAACCGCCTGTTTTTGCAAAGTCAACGCCACATCGATGTTGCCGTTTTCAGCAACCGCCTGGGCGGCGTTGTCGAGCAGCGTCTGCATGATCTGCCCGACCAGTTGATGGTCGCTCGCAGGCGCGCTATCAAGCAGGTCCGGGGCGCCTTGCGGCAAGGTCAGACGGATCGACACCGCAGGATGACGCAGGCGCCAGGTGTCGACGAAATGCCGCAACCAGTCGCTCAACTTGACGGGAGTCGACACCTCGGCATGCTGTCTCTGTACCTGCGCATCCATCCCCATGCGATCGAGCGCCGTTTTGCACACGGCGATCTGTTCCTCCACCACGGCCAGATCGTCGCGATACATGGTCAACGCATTGTTGCGCCCGGCCTCAATGCGCAGCTCGCCCGCGATCACCGCCACGGTCGCCAGCGGCGTGCTCATTTCGTGCGCGGCGCTGGCCGCCTGCGTGCCGAGCGCGACGATGCGCTCGTCCTGCAACTGTTGCTCACGTGCCTGCGCCAGTTGGGCATCGCGCGACCTGACCGTGGCCGACATGCGCGTCACGAACCAGGTGATCAAGGCTGCCGACATCACGAAATTCACCCACATCCCGGCCAGGTGATACGCCGTGGCCTGATCATGGTCGTGAATATGGAGCGGCTGATACAGATAGGTCAACGCCGAATAGCAGGTCAGCGAATACAACGCCAGGCCGAATGCATATGCGGACGGCAACACTGCCGCGGCCACGGCCAACGCCGGCAGATAAAAAGAGACGAAGGGATTGGTCGCGCCTCCCGTGAAATACAGCAAGGCCGACAAGGCGCTGACATCGATGCAGAGCTGGAAGAACAACTCCGGCTCACGCACCGGCTGCGGCAGGCGCATGCGCAACCACGTCAGGCCATTGAACACCAGCATCAATCCAAGCACAGTGCACAAGGGCGCGAGCGGCAGGCTCAACTTCATACCGTAGATGGCCGAAGCCACGAGCAAAGCCTGCGCCAGCGTCGTGACGCAACGCATCCAGAACAGCCGCAACAACAACTGGTGCTGCGACAAGGGGCGGGAAAGGGAAAGTATCGGCATGGAAGGATTATATGCCTCCTCCTCGCCGGTCCATGCTACGCGCCGCCCGCATATCTTCATGAAGCGACTTCGCGAACAGTGGAAGTAACGCGCAGCAAATATGAAAAAAATTTCCGATAAAGAACCCGGAAACAAGGGCTTGTTCGTCCATACCGATCTGCCAGATAAAAATGGCAACTGTCAGCCCTCATTTATTAAATGAGAATGTAAACAATAACCATTCTTGACTATAATTAAGATATTCCCTTGTACCAGCTCATTTATCCAAGTCAATCCCGCTCAGTGACCTGAGCATTAACAACGCCCCACATCAGAAGGATCCCATGCAATACCGACTCCACCCTGCTGCTGCCGCATTCGCGCTCGCTTTCGTTGCTCCCCTGACTTATTCACCGTCGGCAGGTGCACAAACCGCACCGATGCAGACCGATGCTGCCAAACCTGATCAAGCGCTGCCGTCAGTCACCGTCAACGCATCTGCCGACGCGTCCTCTGAAGGATTGCCGCCGGCATATACAGGCGGCCAGGTGGCGCGTGGGGGACGCGTGGGCTTTTTGGGCAACAAGGATTTCCTTGAAACACCTTTCAACAGCATCGCCTATACCGGACAACTGATCAAAGACCAACAAGCCAAGGGCATCGGCGACGTGCTCCTGAATGACCCGACCATCCGCGTCACACGCGGCTACGGCAACTATCAGGAGTCGTACATGATCCGGGGTTTCATCACCAATTCGGACGACCTGGCCTACAACGGTTTGTACGGCCTGCTGCCGCGTCAATATGTCGCAGCCGAAATGCTGGAGCGGGTGGAAGTGTTCCGCGGGGCCAGCGCCTTCCTGAACGGCGCCACGCCTGGCGGCAACGCCATTGGCGGCACGATCAACCTGCTGCCCAAGCGTGCGTCTTCAGAGCCGACTACACAAGTTACCGCAGGCGTCGAATCGGGTGGCCAGACTTATGTCGCCGCCGACATTGGTCGCCGCTTTGGTCCGGACGACCGCCTGGGCCTGCGCCTCAATGCTGTGCGTCGCGCCGGAGGTACTGCCGTCGATAATGAAAACCGCGAACTGAACATGGCGACCCTCGGCGTTGATTACCGAAGCAACAGCTTCCGCCTGTCAGCCGACATTGGTTTGCAGGAGTACAACCTGACAGCCAGTCGTCCCAGCGTGCGCATTGCCACAGCGCCGGCGGGATATGTGCCTTCGGTGCCAAGCGCTTCCTCGAACTATGGCCAGAAATGGTTTTACTCGAACGAACGCGATCTGTTTGGCACCGTGCGGGGCGAATGGGATCTGGCGCAAGACGTAACGTCGTGGTTCGCGCTAGGAATGCGCCAAGGCACGGAGAACAATAGTCTGGCTACACCGAACGTGAACGCCACCAATGGCAACTTTACCTCCAACCGCTTCGACAATTCGCGTGAAGATTATGTCTGGACCGGCGAAGTCGGCATCCGCGGCAAGTTTGCCACCGGTGGCGTAAAACACGCGGTAAGCGCATCCGCCTCCAGCTATTGGCAGGATTCGCGCAATGCCTATGCGATGTCGACGAACGTAGCCACCACCGGCAATCTGTATTCGCCGGTAAGCTCGGCACAACCGGCATTGAATTTCTTCGGCGGCAGCCTCGCCAGCCCGCAAACCACGACCAAGACGCAACTGTCGAGTATCGCGCTGGCCGATACGCTATCGGTGTTTGAAGATCGCCTGCAACTGACACTGGGCGGACGCTATCAGCGTCTCAAGACGATCAACTACGACTACAACACCCATCTGCAGGGTGATTACTACAACAATGGCACCGTCACGCCGGTAGCCGGCCTTGTCTACAAACTGACGAGGGACGTATCGCTTTACGGCAATTACATTGAAGGCCTGCAGCCTGGCACCAAGGTATCGGATACTACCGCTACCAACTTCGGCACCATGCTGGCGCCGTACAAGTCGAAGCAAAAGGAAGTTGGCCTCAAGTATGATGCAGGAAAGATCGGCCTGACCGTGGCTGTGTTCAGCATCGAGAAGCCAAACGTCATCACGACAGGTCCGACCACCGCCCCAACCTACACCAACAGCGGCAAGCAGGAAAACCGGGGGGTGGAAATCGGCGCCTTCGGCGAACCCGTTCGCGGCCTGCATCTGCTGGCCGGCCTGACTTTGTTGGACGCCAAGCAAAAGCGCACCCAAAACGGCATCTATGACGGCAAAGACGCCATCGGTACGGCAAAGACCATGGCCAATGTCGGCGCAGACTGGGACATCCCGGGTGTGCAAGGTCTGGCCATCAGCGGCCGCGTGATCTACACGTCAAAGCAATATGTCGATTCAGCCAACACACAAGCGATTCCTGCCTGGACCCGCCTGGACGTGGGAGCACGCTACATCACCGACATCGGCGGCAAGGCGGTGACCCTGCGGGGCGGCATCCAGAACCTGGCGAACCGCAATTACTGGGAATCGGCGGGAGGATCCTCTGCGCTCGGCTACCTGGTGCAAAACGCACCGCGCACCTTCATCACCTCGGCCTCGATCGATTTCTGATCGCAACAACCTGCACCAAACAAAAGGGAAGCCTCGGCTTCCCTTTTTTATTCCCGGACCAGAACAACTTCCGGCGATCTCCGGACGGATGAATCAAGCCACCCGCTTCCCCAGAATCACCAGGTCCCGCTCCACGCCATCCAGTGTCGCCACCCGCGGCATGTTGGCCCAGCGCTCGAACGAAAACGCCTCGAACAGCTTCAGGCTCGGCTCGTTGTGGCCGAACACGAATCCCAGCAGCGTATGCACCTTGATTGACGGTGCGAATGCAATGGCTTGCTCAAGGAAGTAACGACCGAGACCCTTGCCGCGCGCCTTTTCATGCAGGTAGACCGACAGTTCGGCGGTGCCGGCATAGGCCGGGCGGCCGTAGAAATTGGAATACGACAGCCAGCCGATGATCTCGCCGTCGCGTTCGGCAACCCACAGCGGACGCTTGTCGGCGGTGTGCTCGTCAAACCAGGCCTGGCGCGAGGCCACGGAAACAGGCTCTGTATCGGCGGTCACCTGACGCGACGCCACGGTGCTGTTGTAGATGGCGACGATAGCGCCGAGGTCTTGCGGACGCGCCAGGCGATGAGTGTATGCAGTGCTCATGGAAAATTTCAACCGGTAATAAAACTGGCAAGGTGGAAATGGCAGAGGCATTCGCAAGGAAGGCCTCCGCCAGGATCAGGCAAACAGCGACGAATATTCGATCAGCATTTCTTCAATGAACAGCCGCGCCGACAAGGGATGGTCGGCAATCGCGCGGCGGTCGTTGGCGGCCTTGAGCGCCGTGGCGATGACCACCGTGTCGATGCGTCCGCTCAATGCGCCGAGCTCCTTGCTGTAGCGTGGGTAGTAACGGATCGGCCCGCCCGACTTCAGTGCGAACAGATCGTACAGCCAGCGCTGCTGCCAACCGACCAGTTCGGCGACCGGTGTTTTCTGCAGGCGCTCGGCGGTCTTCAGCGCGACGTCGATACCCGGATGGCACAAGGAGCGCAGGAACTCGTCCATGACCTCGCGACCGTCGCCCTGCGAGGCGTTGAACGCCGCCAGCGGTGCCCCGCCCTGCTCCGACAGCCAGACGTCGGCGTCCTTGACGTTTTGCTGCTTGAGCCAGGCCAGGCCCTCCTCGTGCGACGGCAACGCCAATGCGAATTTGCGGCAACGCGACAAGATCGTCGGCAGCAAGCGGTCGAGCCGGTTCGACACCAGCAGGAACATGGTGTTCGGCGGCGGCTCTTCCAGTGTTTTCAGCAACGAATTGGCGGCGGCGGTATTGAGCGCTTCGGCCGGATACAGCACTACCACGCGCATGCCGGAGCGATGCGTGGAGACATTCATGAAGTCGGCCAGCGCACGGATCTGGTCGATCTTGATTTCTTTCGATGGCGTCTTGCTGGCCTTGGCGGTTTTCTTTTCTTCGCCGTCGCCGTCATCGCCGCCGTCTTCGCCATCGAGGATTTCCGGACGCACGCGACGATAGTCGGGATGGTTGTATTGCGAGAACCAGCCACAGGAAGCGCAGGCGCCGCAGGCATGGCCATCGGGCCGTACGTCTTCGCACAGCAGCGATTGGGCGAACGATTCGACGAAATCGGTCTTGCCTATGCCTTCGGGGCCGTAGAACAGGATCGCGTGCGGCAGGCGCGCGCGCAGCTGCTGCAGTTGCAGCCAGCTGTCTTCGAGCCAAGGGAAAACGGTATTGCTCATGCGGGTTCAGTCATTGGTAATCGGCAATCGGCAATGGGATCAGACCGCGTCCAGCAGCTGCGCGATTTCCTGCTGGATATCGGCGATGGCGCGGGTCGAATCGATGACGCGGAAACGCTGCGGGAATTGCGCTGCGCGGCGCAGGTATTCGGCACGCGTCGCGGCGAAGAAATCGGCCTTCTCCTGCTCGAACTTGTCCAAGGTGCGCTCAGCATCAAGACGTGCGCGCGCCACCTCCAGCGGCACATCGAACAACAGCGTCAGGTCCGGCTGGAGGTGCGGATGCACCCATTGCTCAAGCGCATTGAGCTTGTCCAGAGACAAGTGGCGACCGCCACCCTGATAAGCGAAGGTGGCGTCGGTGAAGCGATCGGAAATCACCCAGTCGCCACGCGCCAGCGCCGGCTCGATGACTTGCGCGAGGTGTTCGCGGCGGCCCGCGAACATCAGCAGCGCCTCGGTTTCCAGATGCATTTTCTGATGCAGCACCATTGCGCGCAGGCTCTCGCCCAATTCGGTGCCACCCGGCTCGCGCGTGGTCACCACCGTCAGGCCGCGCGAGCGCAGCAAGTCGGCGACGAAGGCGATGTGAGTCGACTTGCCGGCGCCGTCGATGCCTTCGAAAGTAATGAATTTGCCAGATGCCATGGAAGTCGTGGTGGTCTTGATAGTCGTGAAGGTCGCGACGGTCGGTCAACGCTGGTACTTGTTGACCGCCTGGTTATGTTCGCTCAGGTTGCTGGAAAAATGACTGGTGCCGTCACCGCGCGCCACGAAGTACAAGGCTTCGGTCTTGTCCGGATTCATGGCGGCTGCCAGCGATGCGGCTCCCGGCAGTGCAATCGGCGTCGGCGGCATGCCTTTGCGGGTGTAGGTATTGTACGGCGTGTCGGTCAGCAGGTCGCTTTTGCGGATCACGCCCTGATAGCGCTCGCCCATGCCGTAGATCACGGTCGGATCGGTCTGCAGCAGCATGCCGGTCTTGAGGCGGTTGACGAATACGCCGGCGACCATGCCGCGTTCCGACTTCTGACCGGTTTCCTTCTCGACGATGGAAGCCATGATCAGAGCGTCGTAAGGCGTCTTGTAGGGCAACGACAGGTCGCGCTTGCTCCAGGCCTCATTGAGGCGCTTGCTCATCAGCGTGAACGCCTGGCGATAAATCTGCATGTCGCTGGCGCCTTTGGCGAACAGGTAGGTGTCGGGGAAGAACAAGCCTTCCGGCACGGTGAACTCGGTAGTCAGCCTGGCCAGCAATTCGGCATTGGACAACCCCGCAGTGTCATGCTTGAGCCCCTTGTGATCGGCGATGGCCTGGCGCATCTGGCGGAAATTCCAGCCCTCGATGATGGTCAGCGACTCTTGCGCGAACTCGCCGCGCACCAGCTGATCGAGCAGGCGCAATGGCGTAGCGCCCGGTTTCAGCTCGTAACTGCCGGCCTTGATGCGGTTGCCTTTGCCACTGCCGCGCGCCAGCAAGGCGAACAGCACCGGATTGACCGGTGCGCCGGCATCGGCGATCTGCTGGGCGGCGCCGTTGATGCCGACGCCGGGGGTAATGGTGAATTCGACGGCCTTCTGGCCTTCTTCAATGATCGGCTGGCTGAGCCAGTACGCCGCGCCGCAGGCGGCCAGGACACAGAGAAGAACGAGTGTATTGAATATTTTTTTCATTGGAGAAGCAAAATCAGCGCAATCCGACGCGCTTTTTCCAGCGCCACTATAATCGAGGCATCAATGATAATCGCTGTTAGCCCAGTAACCTAATTTATGACCGATTCGACTCCGGCACGCTCTGCGTGGCATACCTTCCTGGACCAGCAGGACTCGCGTCTCCAAGCTGGCGTCGGCACCGCGCTGCCGGATAATTTCGTTGCCCCGCTAAACGACCTCGGCCTGATTTCGCTGACCGGTGAGGAAGCCGCATCTTTCCTGCATAACCAGATCACCAATGATGTCGAAAAGCTCGGTCTCGCCGACGTCCGCCTGGCCGGCTATTGCACCCCCAAGGGCCGCCTGCTCGCGACGTTCCTGATGTGGAAGGACGCCGAGCAGATCGTGCTGCAACTGCCGCGCCCGCTGCAACCGGCAATCCAGAAACGCCTGCAGATGTTCGTCCTGCGGGCCAAGGCCAAGCTGGCCGACATCAGCGAACAGCGTGTGACCCTGAGCTTGGGCGGCAACGCTGCCGCCACCGTTTTGCAGCAATGGTTTCCACAACTGCCGGCACAATCCTATGGCAAAACCGACAACGAATACGGCACCCTGCTGCGTGTAGCGGACAGCCGCGGCGCGCCGCGTTTCCAGTGGATCACCTCTGAAGAACAGGCAATCGCCGCCTGGCCGGTGCTGACTCAGGAACTCACGGCGGCAGACGCCCAAGCCTGGCGCCTGAGCGATATCTATGCCGGTGTCCCGACCATCACGCAGCCGACGCAGGAGCAATTCGTGCCGCAGATGATCAATTTCGAGCTGATCGGCGGCGTCAATTTCAAGAAAGGCTGTTATCCCGGCCAGGAAATCGTTGCGCGCAGCCAGTACCTCGGCAAGCTGAAGCGCCGCAGCGTGCTCGCACTGGTCGCCGCCGGGCAAGTTGCCGCCGGCACGGAAGTATTTTCCAGCGCAGATCCGGGCCAGCCTTGCGGCATGGTGGTCAACGCCGAGCCGGCCGGCGCCGGCAATTTCGCCTGCCTGGTGGAAATCAAGCTGGCCGCGGCAGAATCCGGCAGCATCCACCTGGGCAGCGTCGACGGGCCTGCGCTGCAATTGCAGACGCTGCCGTATGAATTGACGGACCCGCAGTAAGCGGTTTCGGCGACATCAGCGACATAAGCGACCGGAGTCCGTCGATGGATCTTTATATTTATTATCGCGTGCCTGTCGGTAAGTCGGCGCAGCTGGAGCAACAAGCAGCGGCTTTGCAGGCACGCCTGTCGCAGCAGCATCAGGTCGCCACCGAACTGAAGCGCCGCCCCCAAGACAAGGACGGTTTGCATACGTGGATGGAGGTCTACCTCGATACCCCGGACGGCTTTGAAACCGTGCTTGACGAAGCAGTTGCAAACTCCGGCTTGCCCGCGCTGATCGACGGCGCCCGCCACACCGAATACTTCCTGGATTTTTCACCATGTGCCTGATCATTTTTGCGTGGAAAGTCATCCCCGGCATGCCGCTGATTGCGGCCGCCAACCGCGACGAGTTCTACAACCGCCCGGCCAGCGCCGCCGGCTGGTGGGAAGACCAGCCTGACATCTACGCCGGCCGCGACCTGCAAGCCGGCGGCACTTGGCTGGGCGTGACGCGCAACGGCCGTTTCGCGGCGCTCACCAATGTGCGCGCGCCGACTGAAAAACGCCCGGATGCGCCCACCCGGGGAAAACTGGTGTCGGACTATCTGTCGGGCGCCTTCACGCCGGAGCAATACGTCGAGCACATTCGCGCCGATGCAGGGCAATACAACGGTTTCAACCTGATCGTCGGTGACCGGGACACCTTGCTGTGGTACTCCAACAAGGGCGACGAAGATCCGCGCAACGGCAAACCGCTGGGTTACGGGGTCTACGGCTTATCCAACGCCCTGCTTGACACCCCTTGGCCCAAGCTCACCCGCGCCAAGGCGCAATTCGCCAGCCTGTTGTGCCAGGGCGCGCCGGAAGAAACCTTTTTCGAGCTGCTCAGCGACAGCACGCGCGCCAACGACTGCCGCCTGCCGAGCACCGGCGTCAGCCAGGAGTGGGAACGCATCCTCTCCTCCATCTTCATCTGCTCGCCCGACTACGGCACCCGCGCCTCCACCGTGGTGCGCGTGCCCATCGTCGGCGAACCGGTCCTCAGCGAACACGTGTCGGATCCGGTCACGTCCTGCCAGTCGCCCCCTGCCACCGAGCCGCAACAAAAGAAGTCGCCCTGCAAACTCAAGCTCAAACTGGAAATCGAGAGTCCTGAAAGCCCCAGCTGACACCGGCATCGGGCAAAAATACGGGCATTATCACCAAAATGCATATCTGATATTTGAGAAATAAAGTAGATGGTTTTTGTGCAGAGCATTAAAGTTGCACCTGTCTCCTCCAATTTCCTCCTTAAAGAATTGGATTTAAGCCCGCACCGTCAGGTCGCGGGCTTTTTTTTGCCTTTCCGGTGTCCGATTTTCATGCACCTGCGCGCAAACCCGCATTCCACCGCATTCCTTCGTCAAAATCATGCTGCACTGCAGAATGACTAATCACGTCAAACGGCACACAATAGCAACAAATAAATCCAGTCCTCGAGAGGCTGCGAGGAGACCCGGACCCGTAACGTACCCTATTCGTTATGGGTCTTTTCTTTTGCGCGGCCGATAGCAATAAAAAGGCGGCGAGACCATCCAGTCTCGCCGCCTTTTTTGCGCCCCCGCCTTAGCGGGCGGCGGCAACATCAATGATGGATCTTCGCTTCGGTGCGATCCAGCACAGCTTCCGGCTCGTTCGCCTCTTCCGCCGTCTCATTGTTGAGCTGCGCGTGCAGGCGCTTCTCATCAAGCTCGTTGCTCCACTTCGCCACGACCAGGGTCGCCACGCCGTTGCCAATGGTGTTGGTCAGCGCACGGGCTTCGGACATGAAGCGGTCGATGCCGAGGATCAGCGCCAGGCCCGCGACCGGCACGTGGCCGACCGCCGACAGCGTCGCCGCCAGTACGATGAAGCCGCTGCCGGTGATGCCCGCAGCACCCTTGGAGGTCAGCAACAGCACCGCCAGCAAGGTCAGTTCCTGCGTCAGCGTCATCGGGGTGTTGGTTGCCTGCGCGATGAACACCGCCGCCATCGTGAGGTAAATCGCGGTACCGTCCAGGTTGAACGAATAACCGGTCGGGATCACCAGGCCGACCACGGTTTTCTTGGCGCCCAGGTTTTCCATCTTGGCCAGCATGCGCGGCAATACCGATTCAGACGATGAAGTGCCCAGCACGATCAGCAGTTCTTCCTTGATGTACTTGACGAACTTCCAGACGCTGAAACCGTGCAGTCGCGTAATGATGCCAAGGACGACGAAGATGAAGAACAGGCAGGTCAGGTAGAACGTGCCCATCAGCTTGCCCAGCGACAGCAGCGAACCGACGCCGTACTTGCCGATGGTGAACGCCATCGCGCCGAATGCACCGATCGGAGCAGCCTTCATGATGGTGCCGACAACCGAGAACAGGACGTGCGAGATTTTTTCGATGAAATCGAACACCAGCGTGCCGCGGCCACCGAACTTATGCAGCGCGAAGCCGAACAGCACCGAAATCAGCAGCACCTGCAACACGTCGCCCTTGGCGAACGCATCGAACATGCTGGTCGGGATGATGTTCATCACGAAATCGGTCGTGCTGGTCATCTTGCCTGGTGCGGTGTAGGCGGCGATGCTCTTGGTGTCGATCGTGCTGGCATCGATGTTCATGCCCGCGCCCGGTTGCAACACGTTGACCAGGATCAGGCCGACGATCAGCGCCAGGGTGCTGACGACTTCAAAATACAGCAGCGCCAGGCCGCCGGTCTTGCCGACCTTCTTCATGTCTTCCATGCCGGCGATGCCGAGCACGACGGTACAGAAGATCACCGGGGCGATGATCATCTTGATCAGCTTGATGAAACCGTCGCCGAACGGCTTCATCGCCTCGCCCGACTGGGGATAGAAGTGACCGAGCAACACGCCGATGGCGATTGCCACCAACACCTGGAAGTAGAGGGATCTGTAAAGCGGCGTTTTGGCGGCCATTGCGGTTCTCCGTTTATTATGAAATCGAGGAAACTGTCTGCAGTCAACGGCGCAAGGCGCGTAACACGGCATGCGTCACTGCGGGCGCAAGTATGCCCGACCGGCATACCTCTAGATATTGTGGGAAACCACAACGAAATACAATCTATTCCACGCCGGCAACCTTGCACGGCCGCGCTGCAGGACAACGCGGCTGCATTCGGCAATCAATAGCAAACGGACAAAAGGGGAGATCGGCAAGGACGAGAACCGTCCCTGCCCGGCCTTGCCTGGGAGGGGTCAATCCAATGCAGCGCGCATGTGGATGTGCGGAATGCCGGCTTCCATGAACTCGGCGCCCTCCTGCGCGAAACCGTGGCTGCCGTAGAACGAGGCCGCATGCGTTTGCGCATTCAGCACCACCTCGCGATCGCCTCTGGTGCGCGCCGCCGCCATCAGCGCCTGCAACACGCTGCCGCCGATACCCTGGCCGCGGCCGCTCTTGCGCACCGCCATGCGCCCGATGTGACCGTCCGGCAGCAAACGTCCGGTCGCCACCGGCACGCCGACCGCATCGTAAGCAACGGCGTGTACGCATACGGCGTCCATCTCGTCCATTTCCAGTTCGGCCGGCACATTTTGTTCGATGACGAACACTTCATTGCGGATCATTGCGGCGTCCTCGCGCAGTATGTCCCAAGCGGCAATCTTGATGCTGTAGCTCATGTTCGGAATCCCGGTTGTTCTGGTGATGTGGGTGAAATCGATGACGGATTACGATTCGTCCGTCAGCTTCCTGGCGATGTCGAGGCGTTTGATCGCCTTGAAGGTGCCCATGGCCTTGGCGACCAGCTTGTCGCCGTTCCACAGCTCGGCTTCGCAAAAACACATGGTGGTCGAGCGATGGTAGGCAACGCCCTTGGCGACGATGGTTTCGCCGGCCTTGCCCGCCGGCAGCAGGAAGCTGGTGCTCATGTCGACCGTGGCGGACGACTTGGCGTCCGGGATCGCGGTACGCGCCGCCAGCCCCATCACGACATCCATCAGCGTCATCGAGATGCCGCCCTGCGCGACCAGCCAGCTGTTCATGAATTCGGGACGCAGCAGCAACGCCATGGCGGCCTTGCCATCGCCATAGTGCAGTACTTCGACGCCGAGGCTTTCCAGGTAAGGATTGCCGTTGACGAATACTTCGGATAAGGAGTGGCTCATGTCGGTATCGATATTGGAAACTGTCTCGTGCACACTCAAACTTCGTAGTCCATGCACTGGCGGCCTTCGCGGATCGCGCCGATGAAAGGCTTGATGGCGACGTGGTCGGGATGATCCTGGTACGCATCGAGCGCCGCCTTCGATTCGAACTCGGAATACAGCACCACGTCGTAAGTCGCTTCCAGCCCCGGTTGCGCCAGCGCCGCTTCGAACTTCAGGATGCCTGGCACCAGGTTCTTGCAACCGTCCAGCAGCTCTTTCATCTTGCGCGCGTTGGTCGCCTTGTCGCCGCCTTCGGCCTGGTCTTTCAGTTTCCACATGACGATGTGTTTCAGCATGGCGAGTCTCCCGGCAAAATAAGCAAAGCCGTAATGATAAGCGAAGGTCGCCCGGGACGCTGCGGGGGATTTCAGAGGGAAATCCCGAGCCGTATTAAAATCCGTCCTTCATCACTTTTTTGAATTGCCGTTGCCGTGATCAATCAACCTGTCGTCATGCTGGACTTCGAAACCACCGGCCTGAGCCCCGCGCAAGGCGCCCGTATCACCGAAGTCGCGGCCCTGCGCATCGTCGACGGTCGCGTGGTCGAGCGTTTTGTGTCGCTGATCAACTGCGGCGCCGAAGTGCCTTACGAAATCACCGCGCTGACCGGCATCTCCCAAGACATGGTCGATTCGGCGCCGCCGGTGGAACGTGTATTGCCGGAATTGCTACACTTCATCGGCAGCGATGCTCTTGCAGCGCACAACGCCAGCTTCGACGCCAAGTTCCTCGCGGCCGAAGCCGAACGCCTCGACTTGCAGGCCGGTTATTCCGAGCTGGTCTGCTCGCTGCTGCTGTCGCGCCGGCTGTTGCCGGGCTTGTCCAGCTACCGCCTGTCGAGCCTGGCCGACAGCCTCGGCATTCGCTTCAGCGGCAATGCCCACAGAGCGGAAGCCGACGCCGAGGTCTCCGCCGAATTGCTGCTGCACCTGAGCGACCGCCTGCGCGGCCACCATAAATGCGCACGTATCGATCCCACCTTGCTGGCGGCGATTAACCGCCTGCCCGCCGCCAAGGTGCCGGATTTCCTGCAACAGCAAGCCGCCTGACCGTCATCGCCATCTACGCTGCAATGCGGAAAACCCTCTGTAAGCTTATGTAAGTTTCAAGCAAGTCCTGCGTAAGGTTCGCGTCGCACACTCCATCCGTGCACAAATGGCGCCTGCGCAGTTTGGGTCATCCCGGTCGCCCGTTTGTACATCCAATTACATCAATAAATTTAGGAGACAAGCATGGCGACAGCTTCCACTGCGCACACCATTACTCCCGAAGAGCGCAAAGTCATTTTCGCGTCTTCGCTGGGTACGGTTTTCGAATGGTACGACTTCTATCTGTACGGCTCGCTGGCGGCAATCATCGCCAAGCAATTCTTCGCCGGTACGGATCCCAACACCGCTTTCATTTTCGCGCTGCTGGCATTTGCCGCGGGCTTCATCGTGCGTCCGTTCGGTGCACTGGTGTTCGGCCGCCTGGGCGATCTGGTCGGACGCAAATACACCTTCCTGGTGACCATCCTGATCATGGGTGCGTCAACCTTCATCGTCGGCATCCTGCCGAACTACAACTCCATCGGCATTGCCGCTCCGATCATCCTGATCATCCTGCGCATCCTGCAAGGGCTGGCGCTGGGCGGCGAGTACGGCGGCGCAGCGACCTACGTCGCCGAGCACGCACCTGAAGGCAAGCGCGGTTCGTTCACCGCATGGATCCAGACGACAGCGACGCTGGGTCTGTTCCTGTCGCTGCTGGTGATCCTGGGCGTGCGCACCGCCGTCGGCGAAGCCGCCTTCGCCGATTGGGGATGGCGCATTCCGTTCCTGGTCTCGATCATCCTGCTGGCCATTTCCGTCTGGATCCGCCTGTCGATGAATGAATCGCCGGCCTTCCTGAAGATGAAATCCGAAGGCAAGATCTCCAAGGCGCCGCTGACCGAAGCATTCGGCAAGTGGAAAAACCTGAAGCTGGTCATCCTGGCGCTGATCGGCCTGACGGCAGGTCAAGCGGTGGTCTGGTACACCGGCCAGTTCTATGCCCTGTTCTTCCTGACGCAGTCGTTGAAGGTCGACGGCCCGCTGGCGAATATCCTGATCGCAGCGGCCCTGCTGCTGGCAACGCCGTTCTTCCTGGTGTTCGGTTCGCTGTCCGACAAGATCGGCCGCAAGCCAATCATCCTCGGCGGCTGCCTGATTGCTGCAGTGACTTACTTCCCGATCTTCCAGGGTCTGACCCACTACGCCAACCCTGCGCTGGAAGCAGCACAGCAAAAGGCGCCGGTGATCGTTACCGCCGATCCGGCAGCGTGCCAATTCCAGTTCAACCCGACCGGCACCAAGAAGTTCACTTCGTCTTGCGATATCGCCAAGGCCAAGCTGTCCGCCGCTTCGGTCAACTACCAAAACGTGGCTGGCGCCCCAGGCTCCGTTGCGACCATCAAGATCGGCGACAAGATCCTCACTTCGTATGACGCCGTCGGCCTGTCCAAAGAAGATGCTGCAGCGAAGGACAAGGCATTCTCCAAGGAACTGGCTGACGATATCAAGGCCGCCGGTTACCCGACCAAGGCCGATCCGGATCAGATGAACAAGCCGATGGTCCTGCTGCTGCTGTTCATCCTGGTGCTCTACGTGACCATGGTCTACGGCCCGGTCGCTGCCGCCCTGGTGGAAATGTTCCCGACCCGCATCCGCTACACCTCGATGTCCATGCCTTACCACATCGGTAACGGCTGGTTCGGCGGCCTGCTGCCGACTACAGCGTTCGCGTTGGTCGCGTACAAGGGCGATATCTACTACGGTCTGTGGTACCCGATCGTGATCGCGCTGGCAACATTTGTCATCGGCCTGCTCTTCGTCAAGGAATCCAAGAACAACGACATCAACGCCGAAGAGTATTAAAAGCACCAAGAGGGGGAAGCCGGACGGCTCCCTCGCTTGCGAGAAGTCTGGAAGTACAAGTGAGAGAGTACGTCGAGCCGGTCAGGGTGCAAATCCTGACCGGCTTTTTTCTTGTATCAACTCCAGCAAGCCTTGCGCCGCAATCGACAGGCTGCGCTCCTTGGCCTTGACGATCAGCAGCGGCCTCACCAGATCGGGCGCATTCAACGGTATCGCCACCAGGTTCGGATGACGGAACTGGAACAGCGTCAGCTCCGGCACCAGGCTCACGCCCAAGCCGCTTTCGATCAGGCCGGCGACAGTTGCCAGGTGCTCCACTTCCAATCCCGTATTGATCGCGCCGACCGGCTGCAGCAACGCGTCGAGATGCTGGCGTACGCTGGTTGAGCGCGCCAGGTGAATCAGTTCGCAGCCGGCCAGTTGCTGAATCTGGACGATGCGCTTTTTCGCCAGCTTGTGATCGCGCCGGCACACCAGATAAAAGGGATCCTCGCAGAGCGGCTGGGTGTCGAATTCCATCAGGTTTGGTCCCGGCGCCGTCAGGGCGATGTCCGCCTTGCCTTGGCGCAGGTAGTTCAGGCAATGATCCGACAGCGCATCGAACAACTCCACCGCGACACCCGGATGCCGGATGCGATATGCCGCGATCACCGGCGGCAGCCAGCCCGCCGCCAGCGACGGCAAGGCGGCGATGGAGACCTTGCCCTTGCGGCGCGCAACATAGTCGCTCATGTTGGAAAACGCCGCATCGATGTCGGCCATCAACTGGCGCGCCACTTCGACGAACAATTCGCCCTCCGGCGTCAGCGTCACGTTGCGGGTGTCGCGTTCGAACAACTTCGCGCCGGCGGCGGCTTCCAGTTTCTGGATCATCACGCTGAACGCCGATTGCGACACGTGGCAGCGTTCGGCGGCGTGGCCGAAGTGCCTGCAGTCGTTGAGCGCGAGGAAGCCCTGCAGCAGCCTGGTGGAGATATTGGTTTGCATGGCGATTCATTCATAAAACCGATTAATCAATCGGAAAAATGAACTTTACAACAAAATTGCCCGGCACCTACACTCGCTCCACATTGCACTGCGTCTGGAACAGACGTATCCAGACGGATCAACAAGAATCCACGGAAACCGGCTAGCGGTAATTCCGTCAACAAAAATACCGGAGACACGCATGCTCGCCCTGCTCGGCTTTATCACGATCATTGTTTTACTCACCGCCATTCTGACAAAAAAAATGTCACCGCTGGCGGCCCTCATTGCCATTCCATTTGCCGCCGCGCTGATCGGCGGCTTCGGCCTCGGCATCGGGAAATTCATGGTCGATGGGATCAAGAGCATTGCTCCGATTGTCGGCATGTTCGTCTTCGCCATTCTGTTCTTCGGCATCCTCAAGGACGCTGGCATGCTCGATCCAATCATCAACAAAGTGCTCAAAGTTGTCGGCATGCGGCCGTCGCGCATCGTGCTTGGCTCCGCTGTTCTGGCGGCAGTAGTGCATCTCGACGGCTCCGGTGCTGTGACATTCCTGGTGACGATTCCGGCGCTGCTGCCGTTGTACGAACGGCTACAGATGGACAAGCGCATCCTGGCCTGCGTAGTCGCCATGGCAGCTGGCGTAGCCAATGCCTTGCCGTGGGGTGGCCCGACCTTGCGCGCAGCCGCCGCGCTGCACATTCCGGTGGCTGATCTATACCTGCCACTGGTGCCGGTACAAATTTGCGGGATGCTTTTTGTCTTCGCTTGCGCCTGGCTGCTCGGCAAAAAAGAGGAACGTCGCCTCGGCCTTACCGGTGAAAACGCCGCCATAAAGTACCAGGGCATCACTCATCATCAACAGGAACTAAGCGAAGATCAGCAGGAGCTGCGTCGTCCCGGCCGCTTTCTGATCAACGTCGCTCTGGTGCTTGTCGTGCTAGGGACGATGATCACCGGCAAAGTCGATCCGGTTGTGTGCTTCATGATCGGCACGGTACTAGCCCTTTTCATCAACTATCCAAATATGGTGCAGCAACGCGCCCGCATCGATGCACATGCGAAAGCAGCTCTCATGATGGCCAGCATCCTGCTGGCGGCCGGTGTGTTCACCGGCATCATGAAAGGCACGGGTATGCTGACCGCGATGGCCAAGTTTGTCGCTGGCAGCATCCCTGTAGATATGGCACACCATCTGCCGGCCGCGTTGGCGGTAATTTCCATGCCCTTAAGCCTGCTGTTCGACCCCGACTCGTTCTACTTCGGCGTGCTGCCCGTGTTGGCCGAAGCAACCAGCGCCCTCGGCGTGCCATCGGTGCAAATGGCGCAAGCGTCTCTATTGGGACAAATGACCACGGGCTTTCCGGTCAGTCCGTTGACGCCGGCGACCTTCCTGCTGATCGGGCTGGTCGGCATTGAACTCAGCGACCATCAAAAATTCACCATCCCCTTCCTGTTCGCCACCACCATCTTCATGACCATCGTGGCGATTGTGCTGGGCTTATTTCCACTCTGACCGCTCAGATACCTGACACGTGATACCTCCAGCATCCATGAAAACCATCCGCATCGGTGCCGGCGCCGGTTACTCCGGCGATCGCATTGAACCTGCAGTCGAGCTCGCAGAAAAAGGCGATCTCGATTACCTGATCTTCGAATGTCTGGCCGAGCGCACCATTGCCATTGGTCAGCAGGCACGCCGCGCCGATCCGCAAAAAGGTTACGATCCTCTGCTGGCTGACCGCATGCACGCAGTGTTGAAATTATGCGCCGACAAGGGTATCAAAATCATTACCAATATGGGGGCCGCCAATCCGCTCGCAGGTGCCGCGAGGATCCGTGAAATCGCGCTGCAACTCGGGCTATCCGACCTGAAAATTGCTTCCATCTCCGGCGATGACGTATTGGAGATGCTGCAACAAGGAGACTACCGCGTCGAAGACAACGGGCTCCCGGTCAAGTCGCTCGGCGACAAACTGATATCCGCCAACGCCTATCTCGGTGCACAGCCGATTGTTGACGCGCTGAAAGCCGGTGCCGATGTCGTCATTACCGGTCGCATCGCCGATCCGGCCCTGGCACTGGGACCGCTTATCCATGAATTCGGCTGGGCGATGGACGACTGGCAACGACTCGGCCAAGGCACCGTGGTCGGCCATCTGCTCGAATGTGCAGGTCAGATCACCGGTGGCTACTTTGCCGATCCCGGCGTGAAAGATGTCAAGGATCTGGCGCGTCTCGGCTTTCCTATTGGCGAAGTCAGCGAAGACGGCAGCGTCGTCATCACCAAAGTCGCCGGCTCGGGCGGACAAGTCACTGCGGCCACTTGCAAGGAACAGCTGCTGTACGAAATCCACAATCCTGCGGCGTACTTCACGCCTGACGTGATCGCTGACTTCTCCCAAGTGACGATCACCGAAATCGGCTCTGATCGCGTCGCCGTCAGCGGCGGCAACGGCCGCCCGCGTCCCGCCACGCTCAAGACCACGCTCGGCTACATCGACAGCTACGTCGGCGAAGGCCAGGTCTCCTACGCCGGCCCCGGCGCGCAAGCGCGCGGCCAGCTGGCGCTGGACATTGTCAGGGAGCGCCTCGCCATCACCGGCGTACAAACCGACGAAGTCCGCTACGACCTGATCGGCGTTAACGCCATCCACGGCACACAACTCTCTTCCGCTGCTAACGAGCCCTACGAAGTACGCGCTCGCGTCACCGGCAGAACCGCCAGCCTGCGCGAAGCCGTGCGCATCGGCAACGAAGTGGAAACGCTCTACACCTGCGGCCCGGCCGGCGGCGGCGGCGCCACCAAATCAGCGCGCGAAGTCATCGCCGTGTTGTCGGCGCTGCTGCCGCGCGAACTGGTCGCACCGACCATCCATTTCGAGGAGAACTGAGATGCTGCTGCGAGACATCGCGCATTCGCGCGCCGGCGACAAGGGCGACATATCCAACATCTCCGTCATCGCCTACGACCTCAAGGATTACGCCCTGCTGGAAAAACACCTGACCCCGGAACGCGTCAAGGCGCATTTCGCCGGGGTCGTACAAGGCGACGTGGTCCGTTACGCGCTGCCGCATCTGGGCGCACTCAACTTCGTCATGCAGCACGCACTGGGCGGCGGCGTGACGCGTTCACTGGCGCTGGATGCGCATGGGAAGAGTTTGAGTGGGGCGATGTTGGGGATGGAGATTTCTGGCTGGTCGTGAGCAGTACACGAGATAGGTGCGCTTATGCTAGCAAGCGCACCGGAATCTTGATCGTCTTGTCCCAGGTCAGCTTGAATTCCGCGTGGATTACGTCGACTTCAAGTTGAGATAAACCGTCTTTAGACTTGGGAAGAAAATGGGACGGCTGCATATACGCAAACAGATAGACTGATCCTCCCAGCGTAAAAGAAAACCAAGTCTCGAATATCACACGCTCACGCCGAATGGATTCTTTGGCTTCCAGATTCAACGAGGCAAGCTGCGCAGCCCAATGTTCCAATTGCGATGCACATCCTTCCTTGAGCTTGATCACTGCCGCAATCGGATCGTCATTGGTCGAGTCTGTACAGATACTCTGAAACGCATCTGATCGCACGTCCACGTGAAATTTGCATTCGTCTGCTTCGCGAGACGAATACTCAGAACCTGGCGGCACATAGGTCAAAAAATAATCAGCGCCATCAATACTGGCTTCAAAGATACGTATGAATTGATCTGAACGAACGGAACGGATATCCCATGTCTGCCTGTCCGACGCTGGGAATCGGGAATTTTCTCTTTTCTCGATACTTGCGATGAATGCACGAGGCTGTCCGATATCTGGCATGTTACCTACTCTCCTTGACTCATCTGTCTGCGGCTGCTTTCAGTACCCATTCTTGAAGAGCGGACGTATCGTGAATATCACCATCGAAGAGATATTGCGGTGTATAGAACTGATTGTTACCGCGGGGGCGATTGCGCCAGATTTTGAGAGGCAGCCACATGTGCATCCCGCTCGGCGTTCGCAACGACATGACTTCCATATAACTCGTATCGCCGCTCGTCGGCAATCCCATATGCATTACTCCTGGAACCTTTAGCACCATATCGGCAAAGTCCAGGCATGCGCTGCCGCATCCGCTATCTGTCAAGAAAACCAATTTTCCTTCGAATGCTGGTCCCTCTTCAGAAATCTTCTCCTCATTGAACTCCGTCTGGCGAAACCAGTCCTTTCCCATTTTTCGTGCCGACGCCAGGCCGTCGCGCTGCTCTTTCACAAAGATATACTCGGCACGCGATTCACCAAGGCTCTCGGAAATTTCTGTCAACACCCTGCCGAAGTAATCAATCGCCAAATCGGAAACGCGAAAATCCGCATAGGCATTGTCCTCACTCGCCGGCATCCGATGCTTGAGCAGCGCCTTGAGTATGCGGTAACCAACAAAACTACTACCTCCGTTGTTACCTCGTGTGTCCAACACGACCAAATTCGCATGATGAAGCTCACGAATACGCGACAACATCTCTTCAAGTAAACGATTGCCAGCCTCGTCCAATTGAAAATCGGATGCGTGGATCCAATAGATATCGTCGCCGAGTGAGCGTACTTTTTGAGGATAGGATGTACGCGCATACCGGCGCTCCGTCCGGATCTGTCTCTCATCAAATTGTTGCCAGTGGAGGGGAAAAGAATGCTGACTTCCATTGATCAACTCGACCAGACACAGCTGCGCTTTTGTCTCATTCCAGGTTGGAGATTCGGCCGATGAATCCAGCGTCACCTTTATCGCATTGCGCTGCCACGATCCATGCAGATCACGACGATCAGAAAAAGGAGCAATCGTCTTCTTGATGTAGTCGTCAATGGGAACGCCATCGCAACTGACGACTTTCGCACCGATAGGCGGTACAGCAGCGGGCCAGTTTTCCGAGCGCTCTGTCACGACAAAATCCGTCCCCTTTTTTTGCATGATCCAACCAGCCCAATCGCTTTCCTTCGCTTTCTTTCTATGAGACGGCCATATGCCCAGATGTCCATCCTCATAACCCACCACGTAATATTGCAATGCCGCTTCCGCTTGCTTCATGGTCGTGGCTTTTGAAAGAAGCTCACGCGTCTCCTCGTAGCCATTGCGAAACCAGTTTTGAAACATCACATCCTGTTTGTTCAACATCCCTGGATGCGCAACTGCGATGGTTTCATGGATGAACTGCAGATCGGTCTGGCTTTTCGTTCTCCAATCAGATTCTGCTGCTGTCAGTGATGATCCTTGAATGCTCAAGACGAATCCTATAAAAAATATTCTAGATAGCCGCCTCAAGCTACAGCCAACTGCGCCGACAGCACACCTTGTCATGCTACAAGTCCGGCATTCACACTTTTCAATTCCACGATCCTTCCATTCTCAATAGTGACGATGCGTTCCGATGCATTGATCGTTTCCGGGCGATGAGCAATGACGATTTTCGTCAATTTCAATTGCGCCAAAGCTTGGTTGACCCTATGCTCGTTGACCACGTCCAGATGGCTGGTCGCCTCATCCAGTGCCAATATTTTCGGCTGTTTGCATAAGGCTCGCGCCAGCAAGATACGCTGCTTTTGCCCGCCAGAGAGGCTGCTCCCCATGTCGCCGATCAAGGTCTGATACCCCATCGGCATCGCTGCGATATCGTTATGCATGGCCGCCAATCTGGCGCAATGAAAGATCCACTCTTGCTCGACCTGAGGATTGAAGAAACTGATGTTGTCCAGTATCGACCCCGACAGCAAACTATCGTCCTGCATGACCGTACCGATTAATCGGCGGTATGCCTTCAAGCCCAGCCGCGTGACGGGAATGCCGCCGATCAGCACTTCGCCTTCAGTCGGTTGCAGCAGACCCAGGATGATCTTGCACAGGGTCGTCTTGCCGCAGCCGCTGGCACCGATGATGGAGATGCTCTGCCCCGCCGGAATCGTCAGGTCGATGCCGTTCAGCAGCCACGGTTCGCCGTCTGCATAGCGAAATTTGATGTTGCGCAAGCTGATGCTGTGGTCGAGGCGACTGATATCAGTTTCCGTCTCCACCTCCTCTTCCACTGGCTCCAATACGATATCGGCCAGTCGAGCGCCATGCATGCTCAGCATCTTGAGATTGACCACCAGATCAACCAGGCTGAACAAGCGCCCAGAGAACGTGGAGGCATAGCTGCTGAAAGCCATCAACATGCCGACGGTCAGGCTGTTTTGCATCACCAGCCCGGCGCCAAGGTAGAACACCGCCAATCCCTGCACGCCGAAGATCGCCGTGTTGCCGAGCTTGAAGATGATGCCCAGCTTTTGCGTTTCCACATCGCGATTGATCACATCCTGCTTCAGGTTTTGCCAACGTGCGCAGCGTTGCGCTTCCTGCCCGAAAAGCTTGACCGGAGTGACGGCGCGTATGCTTTCGAGGAAATGGGTATTCTCTTTTGCGGCCAATACCAGCCGCTCCTGCGACGCCTCGCGGGAAGGGTAGTAGAAGAACCAGCGTAACAAAACATAAGCTGCAACGGCAGCAATCACGATAAGACTCAACTTCGGGCTGTACAGCAACATCATGCACAAGGCCAGCAAGGCCATTAGGCCGTCAAGGGCGCTTTCAACAAACAGGCTCGTCAATGTTCCTTGTATGGCACCTATGCTGCCGAAGCGCGACACGATATCGCCCAGATGCCGCTTTTCAAAATACACCGAAGGCAAGCGGCACAAATGCGAGAACACCCGCGTGGTCCATTGAAAGCCGATATCCACGCTCCAGCGCATCAGGAACCAGCTGCGCGCCAGACCGATCGCCGTCTGCACGACCAGCATCAATGCGAAGCCGATCACCAGCACGGTCAACAGTTCGCGATCGCCGCCGACAATCACTTCGTCGATAACGAACTGGTTGAACAGCGGCGCACAAATGGCAAAAACCTCCAGCGCAACCGCCAGCGCCATGACCTGCACCACCGCGCGGCGCAAGCCGAGAATGCGCCCGGTCAGGTTGCGAATGGAGAGATGCTTACGCTCATCCTTGACCGTAAAGTCCGGATTGGGTGAAAGCTCCAGCGCCACGCCGGTGAAGTTGTCGGAAATGTCTTGCAACAGCAGGCGACGTTCGCCTTTGGCAGGGTCAAGGATGATGACCGTGATATTGCCGCGCAAGCTCTTGCTCACCTTTTTCAACACCACGAAGTGATTGAGATTCCAATGCAGGATACAAGGCGTCTTCAGGTGTTGCAGCATGTCCAGCTCGACCCGCAACGGACGCGCGGCGAGCTGCATCGACGCCGCATGGCGTATCAGCTGCGCCAGCGTCGCACCTTTGGCGCTGATCAGGAAGCGCCGACGCAAATCGGCAAGATCGACGTGATAGCCGTAATGACCGGCGACCATCGCCAGGCAAGCCAGGCCGCATTCGCTGGTTTCGGTTTGGCGTATTGCTTTCATCAGCACCGGTTATTTGAACAGAATGGCCGACCTGTGGTCCTTCAGGATCGCCTGCGCTACCGGCAGCCATTCGCGTAATTGCGCGGGCGTGCAGACATTGGAAGCCAAGGGACGATCCAGCATACGGCGTACATCGACAGTCCTGCCGTCACGGCTGTAGCTTGCCGTGTAACGGACGCCGCCACGCTGAATATCGACGTTCTGCGGCAACGAGGCGACTTCGACCTTCTCCGGAAAAGTCATCCGGTAATGCAACTCCACCGTCTTGCCGGGACAGATCGCATCTTGCCGACGTGTCTGCTTTGCTCGTACGGAATTTGCATAGCCGGTCAGATCGTTCGCCTGCGGAAGATAGGGAATGCTCATATACCTGACGTCAAAGTCGGCCAGCTTATTGAGCTTTCCGCTCCACCGCATGGTATAGCCCAAGGCAAGCGTCTTCGGATCATCGTCGTCAAAAACAATGTCGCCGGTCAGTTTCGCAATGTCCAATACTGCCTTGGCGCGTTCCGCCGGGGTCTGTGTTGCTGCGGCCATCCGGTACTTGGAACTCTCATAGCCAGCCATCTTCTTGCTAACGGAGACGGCAGCGTTGCCGTCAGCGTCGAAATTCACGCGCGCATCGTATCGCGCAAATGTATTGGCGCTGTTATGCGGCGGCGTCTTCCTGATTTCGCCACTTTTTGTCAGCAAGGTTGGCTTGTCGCCCAAAACAAAAGCCAGTTCACCGAAGGAGGCATGTTTTCCCGTGGCATCGACGAACAGGTCGAACTCCGGCAAATAGGTGATGACGTGATTGAACAGCGTATTGCTCAATGCCACCGACGGCATGCGGTAGCTGGAGCCGGCATTGATCAGAGCCGGCGAAGAGACGATACCTTTGGCGCTCAACAATGCCTCCAGCAACACAACGTGATCCTTGCAATCGCCGTAGCGGTTATCCAGAATCGACGACGACGCGTGCGGTACTACCGGACCTGCGCCGAGGTACACGGCCACATAGCGGATATTCTGACTGACCCAGTTGTACGACAGGCGAGCTTGTTCGCGCTTGTCGGTGACGCCCTGCGTGATGTCGTCCGCCAGTTTCTGGATGACCGGCGTGACGGCGGCCTTATCGGTCGACCTCGTATCATATTGCGCGGCAAAATCCCTCCAGTCCTTGAAAGTGCTGACGATCAGGCGCGGGTCAGTGTCGAGAATGGATATTTCGCGTGTTTCATCGACGGCTTCTTTCTTGGGCGAGGTATAGCGCCAGTCATAGGTTTTCCAGCCATCCTTTTCCTGCACGATTGGCGCTGCAACACCGACCTGCTCCAGATGCAGCGTCATACTTGACGGCGCTCGCACCTGCAAGCGTGCATCACCGTACTGGATGTTCTCCGAAAAGACCATGGGGAAGCTGAAACGACCAGGAAACAAGCCCTCCTTTTCGCGTACCGTGTAGCGCACCACAACGCTGTCGCCGGGTTCCAAGGAGGGAAACACCACACTCTTGAGGTAGAGCTGGCTGTACATGGGTGCTTGCGTCGTCATCGGCAATGGCTGGTCGAAGATGGCCTTTTTCATATCGACCGGAATACGGCGCCCATCGGCCTTGATTGTCGCTGCTTCTTCGATACTCAGGCTGTTCATGTCCTTGACATACGGCAGAGGCAACTGGCCTGATTGCTGGACGCCGCGCGCGGTTTCCAGCTTGACTTGCATCTCGATGGTTTGTTCAAAAAGACCATCCTGATTGATCTGAACCTGATTGTCGAGCTTGATGATTCTGAAATCGGTAACGGCGGCCATGGAGGCCGTCGAACAGATGGCGGCGGTGGTAGCCACGAGGAAAATTCTTGATGAGATATTCACTATGACTTCATTTCTGTGAGCGAAATAGTGGCTAGCGGCTGGCTGGCTAAAATAAAAAACGTCAATGATGTCTTTACTTGATCGTTTGTACTTGATCAGCGATATTTCTTTGAAGATCCTACATTCGCAGGATCTGGCCCATCTTCGATTTCATTGCTTTCCCAATTTCCCGGAAGGGGCATACAACTTCCAGCGCCGTCTGCACCGAGTTGAATATTTAGCATTCCCCCACCTTCTTGCATTACGGTCCCAGAAATCGAATTTCCATCATGACCCCAGGTAAGTGTGCCGTTAGACCAATTAAATGATTGAGAGACCCCATCTACCGTTGCACTCCCACCTCTATCCCAAATATTGATATCCGCAAATGTATGACCACCAACATTCATATCGGGATATCTCTCACTACCGCTAACAATCATTAATTCTGAGTCGGTTAACTTACGCATTTGAATCTCCTTTATAAAAACAATTTGACACTATTCATTTAAAATCAATAGGGCCATAAACACGCGTAATGGCATTACCTAGCCCACCTTGCGCAACGAGGTAATAACGTACGGCTGAAGGGCATGAGACACAGTCAATACCAAAGAGTTGGTAAAAATAATGATTTGAATGTATTGGAAGCTGGGCACCAAATGGTGCAAAAAAATGTGTAGACGTTGCTAAAATTCGTTTCGCGTCTTCTTCAGAAACCTCTGCAAAAGGCATGTCGCGAAGATCTTTCAAATCTTGAACGAAAGCGTATTTCTGAGAAAATTCTTTGTCTAAGCCAAGCTTTTCTTGTGAAAGAGAGGGTGATACGTTACTTATCCAGAAAATTCCTGCGATACAGATAGTTTTTTTAGAAGTGAACATAGAAGTAAGAAGTATTATTCAATTGAATTCAATATCTGCGTCATCGCCAGCAACGGTTCTGCCAATCATTCTGATATCTTGCGCTTTGCCCTCCTCGACGTCACTTGTCTAAGTGACGCAACGACTTCACAAGCAACAGGGGAATGAATATGGGCAGAAAATGACGTAATCCCAAACCTACCCATTTCAATAGCAACGCCAATATAATCCCGGCAGTTTCGGCAGACGATGCAAGTTTCAGAGATACCTGATAACCCATCGCGGCAACAACCCAGTAAGCAGTTAGAGCAACGGCGACTTGAAGCCAATGCCGATTTTCTAAAAAAACATTCCTTCTCAGAGCGTCTGTCATACAACCGAGGTATCAAATCTCAACGGACGGTGTTTTATAAATCAGCGTGGGAAACAGTTTTCCAAGACTGATTTCAAGCATTCCATTTAAGGCATCCCGCATCCCCCAACCGGAAATAAGAAACACAAAGATTCTGCCAATGTTACTTCCATAAATAGAGCCGTCATACAAAGGGCGAGAGAGACCTCCCCACAGGAATAGCGGGTTGATCAGTAACAAGCCGGCTATCGTAACGAAAATTACATACCATGGTTTTTTGTCGCGAATGTTCATTTATCCGGTCTTTCAAGGAATAGAAAAGTCATCACTTTCTGAAAGTCCCTGGGGTATCCTTTCCGAAACAACCTGATCCAACCGCCCCTCCAACTATCGCCGCTATCGCAAGTGCAGGCCCAAGGACAGGGCCAGCGGTCAAGGCGGCCACGCCTCCTATTGCTCCCCCCATTATTCCGTCCAAACATGAGTCGTGTTCTGGCTTGGGCGGTGGCGGGGCTGGACAGAAACCGCCCATGCCAGAGTCACCATAGCCGCCTGCATTGCTGTCTGATGCATAAGCCGTTACGTCAGGTAAAGGTGTCTCTTGCTCAGGAGCTTCATCGCCATCTTCACTTTCTCCGCCACCAATCAACATCAGTTCCTCTGCGGTCAATTCACGAAAGCCCCAGTACTGCGAAGTGACACTCTTTTCTTCGCGCTGCTCAATTACGTTTTGCATAAAAACTCCTGTTGAAATTGCGCCGTTATCGGCCGGTTTGAGAATAAATAATGGACTTAACGAGATGCGAATCAAACGGCATCATCATAGAACTCATGATCGTCGCTTTTGGCATCCTTCATCTTGGTCTTGAACATCAATGTGACGCGAATGACCGGACAGACGCGTGTCACACCACGCGCTGCATGCATGATGCGATTGTCGAAAATCACCACGCGCCCGGGCTTAGGCATGACCGCCTGTGCTATATCCAGACTCTCATCGAAGAAGACCGTCTCACCCGCCCATTCCGGCTTCCATCCTGGGTTGACGTACAGAATCGTGGTGAAATTACCTGGGCGGCGCGAATCGACATGGGGATAACCTTCAACGCCATAGGTGTGTGCGTTGGCGTAGCACCGCACTAGCTGGTGCCCCTGCAGGAATTTTTCTTTGAGCTTGTTCCATACAGCTTTGATAGGCATCAGCGTCGGGTCACTTTGCAAGACCTGTTCGTAGTTCTCCTGATTGCTGCGAGAAGTCTTCAGAATGTCGTGGTTCCAATGTCCAAACGTCATTTTGTCGCTAGCCGATTTCCAACCATATTTCCAAAAAACGTTTTCTTGAAAATACTCCTGGATCGCCACCAGCTCTTGGGCATCCAGTAAACTATCGGTTCGAACGAAGCCATCTATCATTCTTTCTTTGGTTGTGGTTTGAATTTCTTGCTCGGATTCCACTACAGCATCCATTGCATTTCCTTTCCTATAAACGGTTTGGCTGATTTCCAGAAAACTGGATCTGGCGAATGCGTTTGTCACTGCCGTTGAGCTATTGCCAGTAGCGGTTCAACGATCCATTCCCATATCCTGCGCTTGTCCTGCACAACATCCGCGTCAAGCGTCATTCCGGCCTTGAGCTCTTGCGCCTGTCCATAGGCATCAATGGTTTGATGATCGGGACGTACCTTAATGCGGTACAGCGCTTCATTGCTGTTTGTGCCGAGAACGCTTTGCTGGGCATTGCTGAGGATGGTGCTGGCTAAATGCTGCGGCAGTTCGGCTGGGGCGAAGGGCGTTTTTCCAACATCGATAACGGTGCCAGGTTGCAGACCGAATTTTTGGTAGGGGTAGGCTTGGTAGCGAATCAGCACTCTCTGTCCCGCAGCAACGAAGCCGGCTGTACGACTGGGCGCATAGAGATGAACTTCCAGCGCGGAATTGCTGCTTTTGTTGCGTCCATCTCTCGGAATCAAGGTCGCCAGCATCTGGCCCGCAGCAACTGTTTGGCCGGGCTCATAGGTGATGGCAGTCACGGTACCGTTGTTTGGCGCGGTGATGAGCGCGGATCTTCTACTTTGATTTTCAGCGATTTCCTGTTGCAGGCTGGCTTGTGTGCGCTCTAGTTGTGCAAGATCAGTGGCGAGTCCTGTCTCCATCGCTGCAAGGTCGGCTTGCACGGTCAGCCTTGAGGCTTCCAGTTGGACCTTGTTCCTTTTAAGACTGCCCAGTTTGGCGGCAAGGTCAATGGCTTCTTCCTGCTTTTGCTGCGTCTGAGCAGGAGAGACATAACCGCTCTGTTGAAGTACTTCGAACTTAGCCTGGCTTTGCAACGCCAACTCGTGCCTGCGCTGGGCAAGAGCAATTTCCTGCGTCAGTTGCTCCGCTTCCATTGCTTGGTTTTGCAAGCGCTCATGCGCAGCCTGCTTCTTGTCGCGATATTGCGTCGTACGCAGGCGTTGCTCCGATGCCAATGTAGTCTGACGCGCTGCTAGCTGCTGACCGATGAGGGCGGTGAGTTCACCGTTCTCGGCTTGTCGTGCGGTAGAAATTTCGAACAATGCTTGTCCCTCCATGACCACCTGCCCTTCCTTGATATGAGTACGAATCATCACGCCCGCATTGGGAGTAGCGATGCTGATGCTGCCAGCCTGAGGGACAGTGATACCGGCGACGTGCGCCTTTCGGGTGACGGCACCAAAGGTAACAAAGGCAATCACGGACGCCGCAATTGCCAGCGCACACCCGGAGATCAACCAAGCGGACAAGGGTTGCGTCAAACGTAATGCGCCCAGAGCATGCTTGTCAGTGGCAGACAATACTTCCGGACGAAAGAGCGGCAATGTTGGACTGGCGGCTTCAGTTGACATGTTCGTTAGCTGTTTTGAAAGATACGGCAGCGTTCTTCAAAAGGTATCAATCTCTCATCGCTTGACTGCCATGATGATCGCCAATACAGCAACTGGGAATATGTAATTTCTCATGGTTGACGAATTTTCTTCTCAAGTTTCCAGGACATGATCGTTTGAAAAACTCGGCAATCTCGCGATACGTCCTCGGCGATGTCAGCACTGTCCTTTCCTGCGGACTACACAGGAATACTCACCACCAAACAAGTTTCTTTCAGCCCCGCATTGCAAATAAACTGCAACATCCCGCCAAGCGAAGACGTTCGTTCGCGCAATACGGTGAGCCTATAGGTATCTTTCTCCACCAGTATTTTTCCTTTGGAAAGTATCTTCAAGATCAAGCTTGAGTCTCTATCGATCACCTCAATCAGAACCTCAACAGGATCCGTATGCCTCATGACGTTGGTAGTGCCTTCCTGAATCAATCGGTAGATAGCGCCGGCCCGTCGTGCATCGACCTTGTCGAGAAAAGACGCATGAACAAGCTTGAAAGCGACCTGGGGCGCTGCGTTGCCCCATTGCACGATCATGTCTTCAATGGCAATCTTCAAGCCCCCTACGCTGACTGCCTCGGGGCGGAGCTGCATGATTGCCTGTGAAACGTCGGCATGCGCTTGTGCGAGCACTTTCTTTCCGTCCAGGCAAGCGGTTGCAATAGACTGCTTCTCCTTCGATAGCGACATGTCGACGGAAGATGCTGAGACCGCCCTATCGATTCCGGAAAGTATCCAGGTCAACTGAGTAATGGCCGCACCCATTGTGTCGTGCAGGTTTTGTGCGATCAGCCGGCGCTCTTCTTCCAGCTGCGCCGTTGCTTCTGCGATGAGGTGATTGCGTATCTGGCGCTCACGTCCGATCTCCAAGCCTGCGCGTATGCTCCATATCGCACTTTGCTGCAGCGGCTTGATGAGATAGCCGACCAGATTCTGGGCTATCGATATGTCCGAAAACATGCTTTGAAAAGTAGGCTCCTTATCATCTTGCGTGCACAGCAGGCATGGCAGAGCACCTGCGCTGCGAACCACGTCGGCGGCGGTGCCGTCCGGCAGGTTGATGTCGACGATGGCCAGCGCAATGCCATGCGCTGCCATCAGCGCTCTCGCCTCGCGCACATTCTCGGCCTCATAGCAATGCCATTCGTTCGGCGACTGGTTCAATACGATGCATAACGACTGACGGAATACCGGGTCGTCGTCGACTATCAGAACAGGTGTCTTGACCGGATCGATCATGCGGCCTCCATCGTGATTAACAAGGCGCGCAATGCCTTGCGGGTTCGATGAAAGGTATCGACCATCGAGGCATATTGCCGTTGTGCGGCCACATGACTGTCACATATGGCGAGTTTTTTAAAATCTTCACCCAGTGCCGTGGCGCCTATGGTGGCGCATGAACCGCGCATGCGATGGATGATTTTTTCCAGGTCGGCCCGCCCGTCGTCTTTTTCAGCACATTTGGCTAGCCTGGACTCAATCTCGATCAGGGTATCGTCGACCGTTTTATTAAAAGTGGAGCACATCCGAATCAACGCCTGATGTTGCGCACCGCATCGCCCGAGCATCTTCAATGGGCCGGCATCGATAATCTTCGATGTATCTCTCGTGGGTTGATAGACAATTGGTGGTCCCTCTCCCAAAAGCTGCCGCAAAACATTCGCCGTAGTCGGCTTGGTAACGACTTCATCACATATCATCCGCGCTGCATCCAGCACTTCCGACGTGACATCGGCAGTGACGAGCACCATCCGTGTGACTGCATCGGGGCAGGATCCACGATATTTCTCGATCGCCGTCAAGCCGCTTCCTCCGGGAAGACGATGGTCGATCAAGGCAACGTCATAGACCGGGCTACCTCGCTGGAAGGCTGTACAGAGTTCATCGTAGGTCTCCGCAAGGGTGACATCGTGTCGTAGTTGAAGAACGATGAGCAAAACCGCCTGTGCCGTGATGGGATCATCTTCGGCGACCAGTACGTTTAACCGGCGCGCGGGCAGGTTTTCTTGTTCTGCCGGCCGCACTCCTTCAATCGGGGAGAAATTGAGCGATGACGAAGCGTCGAAGCCTGCCCGGAACTCAAACTCGCTACCGACGCTAGGCGCCGATCTGACTAGTGTCAAACTGCCGTTCATGTTCAGTGCGAGCTGCCGCGAAATGGCCAGGCCAAGGCCAGTTCCGGTGTGGCCGACCTGCCCGCCGCTGGTCACGAAGGCGCCGAATACCTGTTCGTGCATGGGAGGAGCAATACCCACGCCGGTGTCGTTGACACGGATGACGCAATGACATTTTCTTGCGTCGGACGCATCGCTCATTGACGCAATCAATGACACCGAACCCTGCTCCGTGAATTTGAACGCGTTGGATAACAAATTGATGACCACACGCCGTAACGAGGTCAGGTCGCCACGAACCATGACGCCTAGACATCCTTCGACATCAAGATTGAATTGTGCTTCTGATCCATGCCGCAGCGGACCAAGCATGGCGGCGGTCGCACGAAGCTCATCGCCCAGATCGAAATCCTGAATCGGCCCGCACTGTCCGGATTGCTGCCGGTCGTCTAGCAGCAGGAGATTTTCTACCAACTGGGACATGTGGTTGGCGATAGCGGAGACGTTCGAGATGACTTTGGTGTCAGCGACCGCGGCGTTCGGTGCTGAATCGAGAAGCAGGCGCAATGCATTGACCGGCGTGCGCAACTCGTGGCTGGCGTTTGCCAGCATCATGCGTCGGGATTCCAAGGAGGCTTGAAGTGATTCTGTGCGTTCGGCTACGCGTTGTTCCAGTCGAGAGCGCTCCTCCTCAAGCATTTTCAGTTCGCGCTTGGTACGTTCGTCAAGAATTGCATTCTTCTCCCTCTCAGCTAGCTTGACTCGATATGCAAGAGCGAGAGCAAATAAAATTGCTTCCCAAACCGAAGCAACTTGAATCGAATAGTTAGTAACGGGCGTCGAGGGAATTGCACCTATTGTTCGAAGGGCCAACAACAACATAGCAACCGCGAATAGCGCCCATCCTGTGCAATATAGTCGCGCAGGCTCGTAGCCCTGATACCAACGAATAAATCCAGCAGCAAACAGAACTGGGGCGACGAAAAGCACCAAATAAATTACAAGCTGATAGGGACGCCCAACGGGAAGAAAAAATGATGCAATCCCTCCGGCGAAAAGGAGGAACTGCCAAAATCTCAGATAGATATCGAGCTTAGGAGTTGTTGTTCTTAAAGTTAGAAATTGACGTGCAAATAATATCGATCCGTGTAAAAAACCATAGGTGCATGCCGCAAAAAATTTTTCGGAGAATGGAGTCCATTGGAATGCAAATGGCACAAATCCATTCATGTAAAAGAAGGTCGCGATGAAACAGCCGAGATAGTATACGTAGTAAAAATATGACCTATCACGAAGATAGAAATAAAGGACGAAATTATAAAACCAGATCACCAACAGCCCACCGAAGAACAGACCAAAAAAAAGCTGCGAGTGATGAATATGTTCGAGAATCCCTTTTTCGCTTGACCATGAAAGGTCAACGCTAAGCCAATGCCCACGAGGCTCTACACGCACATAGTAGGTTACGGGGAAATTTGGAGAAACGGGTATCTTGAAAAGATAATTCCGGATCTTGAAGAGGCGATCTTCTATGGGATCTGCTTCTTCTATCTGGAGTACGTCTCTGCCATTTTTTGCGGGATAGAACAATTTAATATTTCCCACATGCTCATAGTTTTGAGTCAAAAACCAATAAGGCTTCCCGTAATTTTTAAGATCCACAGAGAATCGAATCCAGATTACTTTTTTGACATAGTCGTAGCTATGGGTTGATACATCAAAGAGCTTAAATATGCCGGCACGGCCATTTTCAACATCCTCTATGGAATATTGGCCTAGCGCATCGTCCAAATATTCGATTTTTGTATCTAGCGGTTGCCAATGATCTCCATCAGGAACGAAAACGGCGGGAGACGCTTTACTTAACGATACCGAAGCACAAACCAAGAGAACTAACATCACGACAGTGCGGACAGCACTGCGCTTGCAGCAACGATAGGTCGCCTCCTTTATTTCACGCACGATAACTCCTCAGCCAATCTTTTCCCACACAAGAGTTCCTGTTAGCTCCTCGCCATCAACCCGAAACGGTGAAGTTCTAAGCGTCAATATCCGATCGTTGTCTGAAAATTGGAAAAAGCGATCAAGAGTGGAATCTGCCTGATTTGGAAACAGACTACCGAGCACTTGATGCCTTACCACCTTTCTTTCCATGTCTACGTCATACGTTCCGTAATAAGCTGCATAGCTGCTGTATGCCGCCTTCATTTCTGCATCTGTTCCAGCCAACTGATCGTTCTTGAGGAATTTTTTCCTTTCAGAACTATGTAATTGAGCAGACATCCAGCCTTCTTCTCCGTACACAAGCAGTCCGCTCGGACTATCGCCTAATGGCCTGAGAGAGCTACCGTCCTGCTTGGAAAATTCAGCCACCACCAGTTCCCAGGAACCTATAAATTTATCCAACACAATTTCCTCTTCAAAATTATCTATTGCCAAGCCACATTTAACGACTTATTCCACTACACCGAACCGCCGGGCCACTTGAAAAAATGCTGACCTTGGCGCATCTATTTTTTTTACAACCTGCGACAACAGGTTCTGTATCCGCTTATCAGACACTCCCAATCTCCCGGCCAATGCATCCACGCTCTCTCCTCTCGCGTAGCCGACAAAGACCTCCTTCTCCTGGGCCGACAACATTCCCAGCGGAGATCGACGATCTTCAATATGAAAATTTGCAAGACTGGATGCGACGGATGGAGGGAGATATCGTTCGCTTTGCTCAGCCCGCTCCACAGCCCTGATGATCTCTTCCGGATCGTCGCTTTTGGGGACGAATGCAATGGCGCCGGCGTCGTAGCAGAGCTCGATGGTGCCCGGCGCTTCGCGCATGCTGTAGACCACAATCCGGCATGGCGGCGCGGCTTTGCGCAGCTTTGTCATCAATTCGGGAAAAGGCAATTGGTCGATGCCCAGATCAATGACGACGATGGCATCCGGATGTCTCCTGACCAAGGCCAATAACTCCGGAACGGTGCCGCAGGCGCCAACGATGTCTTTGTTTCTCTGCTCCAGGATATGGCGCACGCCGGCACGAATGGCTGCGTGGTCGTCGCAGATGATAATCGCCTGGTGACGGTTTTCATCTCGGCCGATTTTTCGCTTTATTTCGGAAGCAGCGGGCATGGCATCTTTCATTACAGGACTCATCGCTGGATGATTTATTTGAACGGCAGTCGTTTTTCCGAGATAAAAAATAAAGATAGAAAAACTCGAAAAAATGCGTGAGTTTTCAGATGTTGAATGATGGTCACGGGAAAATTTCCCGATATGATGGGATCACGTTTTTCTGAAATAAAAGTGTAAATGGCAAGCGTCTCCGTCAATCGTCTCGTCCCCTCGTTGTGCACGAAAAAATGAAAAATAGATCAGACACTCAGACATATTTCCAAACTAGTCCCGAAAATAAACGCATACTGATTATCGAAGATCATCCCATCGTCTCTCACGTGATTGCATCGATACTGCTGGAGATCGACAAGAGCCTGGAGATCACAATCAAATCCTGCTCCGGCACTGCCCTGGCTGCTCTACACAAAGACAGGCACGCACATCCCTGGCACAGGATCTTTCTCGATCTCGATATACCCGGCTCACTGGGAATGTCCCTTCTGCGGCGCTGTGCCAATCTAGGTATTGCTCAGCATTGCGTGATCGTGAGCGGGACGGGTTCGGAGCAGCGCAGCGAAGAAGTTAGAAAAATCGGAGCATTGGGCTTCATCAAGAAAAGTTCTCTACTTGATGACTTCAAAGGTGGTCTTGTCTCGGCACTCAAGGGAGAGATGGTCTACCAAGGCAGCTCATCGTCATTGCTTTCCGCGGCATTGCTGACGCCTCGGCAGCGAGACATGCTGTGCCTGCTGCGACGAGGACTTTCGTCAAAGAAGATCGCTGCTCAATTGGGTATCAGTCCGGGCACCGTGGACAATCATGTTTCCGCATTGGTGAGTCGGTTCGGCGCGACGGGAAGGATGCATGCCGTCGCAATGGCAATTGAACTGGGCTTGCTGGAAGATCCGGAAAGTACGTATCGCCCTTCGGGCGATGAAGTACTACCAGCGATGACGGATGCCAAACTGTAGCGCGCTCGCATTCTGTCCGGTCCTGCTGGTAAAACCACCTGCGTAGCCGGCACCGCCCAGGGCGTATTGGGCGTTGTCCTGATTGCGAGCGTACGCGGCTATCGTATAGACGTCAGTGCGTTTCGACAGATCATGAAGATATCCCAGGCCGTAGAGAACGACCTTGCTCTGGGATGCTTTATCGGCCGTACGCGAAATCGCCGCCAGGATCCTGCCGCGACCCATACGATATTGCGTGCCAACGCTGACGCTATGGGAATCCAGCTTGGCGTTGTTGCCGACGATGTTGGCGTAGGTCGCACCGATCATTGGCATCAATAGCGCCACGATGGCGGAATGGTCGTTGCGCATGCGCGCATAGCCGCCAAATAGCCTGGCATTGCCGATTGCGTACGAACCACCTGCAACGATAGTGTTGAGTGATGAGCGTCCTAGTTGATCCTGCTCCTGTTGATAGCTGATCCCGACATTCCACGTCTCATTCTTGAAACGTAGATTGCCGCCATAAAAACGCTTGGAAAGATTGAGTGAACCGGTATTGTCGAATGCCGACATGAGCGATGCTCCCATCCCATTCGACTCAATGCGGTATTGAATTGCATTGCTGGCACGAATCGCCACTCCTGAAGTAATGAACCCGCCGGAGCCTTGTAAAACCTGCGCCCAGCCGGCCGCCGTCCCGGCTTCGAATGTATCTGCCATGGAGACAACTTCATAGGCCGGCGTGTATTGCCGTCCCATCAAAATGGCACCAACCGGCGTGACCAAGCCGATGACCGAGGTTCTGTCGAACAAGGCGGTATTAGGATTGACGACCACACGCGGCGTTAATTGCGGACCAAGCATGCGACTGATGGCGGCTGGCAGACCTCGTGTCAGATTCGCGCCGATGTTGGACGCAACATAGCCATTCGATATGCCTCCCGTATCAGCTTCTACCCGACCTTCCAGATTGATCATGGCCTTGTAGCCCTGCCCCAGCTCCTCCCATGCTCTCACGCCAATCCTCGATCCTTCGAATTGTCCGCTTGCCAGGTTGAATTGCGTGCCGTTGCCAAACCGGGAAATCTGCGTGCCGGCATCCATGACGCCGTAGATCGTAATATTGGATTGCGCCAGGGCGCCGGTAAAAGGAAGCGCGAGAACGCCCATGCCGATGATGAGTCGATGCATACGAATGACTTACTTAAAGAGGGAATTGAAAACAGGCTTGACGATTGGCTAGCCGATGCGCGTCATGTCAGATGGCTTGATCAACGCTTATTCCTCTGACAAGGATGCGGATTGAAACAGAAATGTGGGCGCATTAACCGCGACCTCACTCTATATCCGTCACTTTTCAGATTTTTTCTGGGACGATCTCATTTAAACACCGCCGCCAAAAGTTAATAATTTGGAAACACATGCGGCATCGGGCTATCCGGGATCGTTTCCTCTATCGCCAACTTTGGCTGTCCAAAACCCCCAGGATTTGGTATCGTCGCGCGATTCCCAGACTTTCCCATCCTTTCCTTTCTGCATTTATCCAATGAAGACACCCGTTCGCCTCGGCACCCCGCTTTCTCCTTCCGCCACCAAAGTCATGCTGCTCGGCTCCGGCGAGCTCGGCAAAGAAGTGATCATCGCCCTGCAACGCCTGGGCGTGGAAGTGATTGCCGTGGACCGTTACGCCGATGCGCCGGGCCATCAGGTCGCGCACCGTTCGTATGTGATCAACATGACCGACGGCGCCGCGCTGGCTGCGCTGATCGCCAAGGAGCAACCGGACCTGGTCGTTCCTGAAATCGAAGCCATCGCCACCGAAACCCTGGTCGAACTGGAAAAAGCCGGCAAGGCGCGCGTCATCCCGACCGCTCGCGCCGCCTGGCTGACCATGAACCGCGAAGGCATCCGCCGTCTGGCCGGTGAAACGCTGAGCCTGGCGACTTCGCCTTACCGTTTCGCAGACAGCCTCGAAGAACTGAAGGCCGCCACCGAGCAAATCGGCTTCCCGTGCGTGATCAAGCCGGTCATGTCGTCCTCCGGCAAGGGCCAGTCGAAGATCGACAGCGCCGCCGAAGTCGAAGCCGCCTGGAACTATGCCGCTGCCGGTGGCCGCGTCGACTCCGGTCGCGTGATCGTCGAAGGCTTCATCGATTTCGACTACGAAATCACCCTGCTGACCGTGCGCTCGCTCAACGAAAACGGCGACACCGTCACCAGCTTCTGCGATCCGATCGGCCACGTGCAGGTCAAGGGCGATTACGTCGAATCCTGGCAGCCGCATCCGATGCATCCGGCCGCGCTGGACAAGGCGCGCGACATCTCCCGCAAGGTCACCGAGAACCTCGGCGGCCTGGGCCTGTTCGGCGTCGAGTTGTTCGTCAAGGGCGAGATGGTCTGGTTCTCGGAAGTCAGCCCGCGTCCGCACGACACCGGCATGGTCACCATGGTCACCCAGATCCAGAGCGAGTTCGAATTGCACGCCAAGGCCATCCTCGGCCTGCCGGTCAACGTCGCGCTGCGCACGCCGGGCGCGTCTGCCGTGATCTACGGCCAGCATGACGCCAAGGCGATCGCCTTCGAAGGCGTGGCCGACGCGCTGCGCATCCCGGGCGCCGACATCCGCCTGTTCGGCAAGCCGGAATCGTTTGAACGCCGCCGCATGGGCGTGGCCCTGGCCGCCGCCGACAATGTCAGCGACGCGCGCATCCGCGCCAAGCAAGCCGCCGCCAAGGTCAAGCCGGTCAAGACCTCCTGATCGGTTTCAGCTTTACCGCATCGCTGCCCTCGTGCAGCGATGCATCCCCTCCCTCGCTATCCTCGTTTTACCGTCTCCCTCCTCGAATTTCCCGCTGACCGGACCTCGCACGATTGCCGGATATAATCGTGTCTCCCTTTCAACATCTCCTTCAGCCCTCATGAAATTCGATGTCGCCATCATCGGCAGCGGACTTGCCGGTTTGTCCGTCGCCCTGCATCTTGCCGAAAAGAAAAATGTAGTCGTGGTCTCCAAGGGCGAATTGCTCGACGGCGCCAGCAACTGGGCGCAAGGCGGCATCGCTGCCGTGCTCGACTCGGGCGACAGCCATGACCAGCACATCGACGACACGCTGATCGCCGGCGCCGGCCTGTGCGATGAGGCGTCGACACGCTTCATCGTCGAGCACGGCCGCGAAGCGATCGAATGGCTGATCGAACAGGGTGTGCCCTTCACGCGTGACGCCAGCGCCGAACTGGGCTATCACCTGACCCGCGAGGGCGGCCACAGCCAGCGCCGCATCATCCACGCCGCTGACGCCACCGGCCATGCCGTGCAGGTCACGCTGGAACAGCGCGTGCGCTCACATCCCAACATCACGCTGCTGGAGCATCACTGCGCCATCGACGTCATCACCACCAAGAAGCTGGATCCCGCCGCCGCAGGCACGCCGCGCTGCGTCGGCGTCTACGTGCAGGACATCAAACAGGGCAAGGTCGTCACCATCGCTGCCGACCATACCGTGCTGGCTACCGGCGGCGCCGGCAAGGTCTACCTGTACACCTCGAACCCGGACTCCGCCACCGGCGACGGCATCGCGATGGCGTCACGCGCCGGCTGCCGCGTGGCCAACATGGAGTTCATCCAGTTCCATCCGACCTGCCTGTACCACCCTTACGCCAAGTCCTTCCTGATCAGCGAGGCCTTGCGCGGCGAAGGCGCGCTGCTCAAGCTGCCGGCCGCCGCAGGCGCCGCTGCCGGCACACGCTTCATGCCGGAGCATGACGAGCGCGCCGAACTGGCGCCGCGCGACATCGTGGCGCGCAGCATCGATTTTGAAATGAAGAAGCGCGGCCTCGACCATGTCGACCTCGACATCAGCCACCAGCCGCCGGAGTTCATCAAGGAGCATTTCCCGACCATCCAGGCGCGTTGCCTGGAGTTCGGCATCGACATCACCAAACAGCCGATTCCGGTCGTGCCGGCCGCGCATTACACTTGCGGCGGCGTGGTCACGGACATGGCCGGCCGTACCGACCTGCCTGGGCTGTATGCCGTCGGCGAAACCGCCTACACCGGCCTGCACGGGGCCAACCGCCTGGCCAGCAACTCACTGCTGGAATGCCTGGTGCTGGGCCGCGCCGCCGCGCAATTCATTGAACAGCAAGCCGCTTTGCCCGAGATTGCCTTGCCGGCCTGGGACGAGAGCCGCGTCACCAACGCCGATGAAGAAGTCGTGATCTCGCATAACTGGGACGAGCTGCGCCGCTTCATGTGGAACTACGTCAGCATCGTGCGCACCAACAAGCGTCTCGAGCGCGCGCAGCACCGCATCCGCCTGCTGCGCGAAGAAATCGACGAGTACTATGCCAACTTCCGCATCACGCGCGATCTGCTGGAGCTGCGCAACCTGGTCGAAGTCGCCTCGCTGATCGTCAATAGCGCACTGGCGCGCAAGGAAAGCCGCGGCCTGCATTACAGCCTCGACTATCCGGACACGCTGGCGGAGGCCTTGCCGACGGTGCTGTCGCCGCAAAAATGAGAAATTGAGCGATTCGGTTCATAATGGCCGCAGCAATAGCAACGACAAGCCATGACAAGCAGCGACAAGCAAGGACAAGATCGCTGCGCCATTGAAGGCAGCCTGCCCAAGGAGGAGACGATGAGCATTACGCGTATCAATACGTTCCGGGCGCTCGACGACAAGGCCGACGCGCTCAAGAAATTCCTGACCGCCCTGTTGCCGAGCATCCGCGCCTCATCCGGTTGCCAGTCCTGCCAGTTGCTGCAGGACCAGACCATCCCGGCGCGCATGGTGATCATCGAAGTCTGGGACAGCATCGACGCCCATCATCAATCGCTGCAACACGTACCTCGCGCAAGCATCGAGGAAGCGAAGACCATGCTGGCGTCCCCACCGGTCGGCGGTTATTACCAGTAAAAACTCGCCGGCAGCGTCGCGCCGGCGCGGCATCCTTCGAGAATGAAGACAGTCTGAACGTGTTGCGTTGCCTGTTTGGTGCGGCCCGATTTACTATTGGGCCATCGCCAATCTTAGCTCCCCGACCAACATCGTGACACGCCCCACCGACCTTTCCCTTCTTCGCTTGTTCTGCCTGCTGGCGGGTGTTGCCTTACTCACCACGACCGTCCCTTCATCGGCCGCAGACGTTTCCTCCTCAACCACCGCCAAGCCGCGCCCGCGCATCGGCCTGGTGCTGTCCGGCGGCGGCGCGCGCGGCTACGCGCATCTGGGCGTGTTGCAATATCTGGAGAAGCTGCACGTGCCGGTTGACTACATCGCCGCCACCAGCATGGGCGCGCTGGTCGGCGGCCTGTACGCCACCGGGATTTCGGCGGAAGACCTGGAACAGCGACTGTCACAGACCAACCTCAGCGACATCGCCTTCGACCGCAACGAACGCGCCAAGCTGCCGCAATCGCAACGTGAAGACGACTTCCAGTATCCGATCTCGATCGCCGCCGGTTACGACGAAGGCAAGCTCAAGCTCGCCCCCGGCCTGGTGCAGGGAAACAACCTGCTGACCTTGCTGCAGAACTGGACGGCGCAGTTGCCGGCCAACATCTCCTTTGACCAGTTGCCGATTCCGTTTCGCGCCGTCGCCACCGATCTCGGCAAAGGCACCGAAGTCATCCTGGAGCGAGGCTCGTTGCCACGCGCCATGCGCGCCAGCATGGCGGTGCCGGGGCTGTTTGCGCCGTATCCGATCGACGGCCGCACGCTGGTCGACGGCGGCCTGGTCAGCAACCTGCCGGTGCAGGAAGCGCGCGACATGGGCGCCGACGTCATCATCGCGGTCAACATCGCCACGCCCCTGCAGGATCCCGCCAATCTGCAATCCCCCACCGCCGTCGCGCAGCAGATGGTGGGCATCCTGATCCAGCAGAACGTCAAGGCGCAGAAGGCCTTGCTCGGCAAGAACGACGTGCTGATCGAACCGGAGTTGAGCGGCATGTCCTTCACCGATTTTGCACGCGGCAAGGATGGCGTCAACGCCGGCTGGAACGCAGCGCAGACACAGAGCGCCCGGCTCACCGAACTGTCGCTGTCACCGACCGAGTGGCAAGCCTATCTGGCGGCGCGCCGGACCGGGGTGGTTCTGGCGCACGACACCCGCGTCGATGCCATCGAAATCAAGACTACCGGACGAATCCCCGCAGCGTATGTGCGCAGCCGGCTCAGTGTGAAGGAAGGCGACATCTATGACGCCGACAAGATCAACCAGCAGTTGTCGCAATTGGCGACCAATGGCGACTTCAATGCGCTGACGCAGGAGATCGTCGAAAAAGACGGCCGCAATGTGCTGCTGATCGACGCCGAAGAAAAATCCTGGGGACCGCA
>Ga0308165_1000367_pt1 | contig 90357 bp, 81 predicted proteins | sample PhyWR2_FD_201032 | JGI IMG/M metagenome (GOLD analysis project Ga0308165, IMG submission 201032) | Phyllosphere microbial communities from UC Gill Tract Community Farm, Albany, California, United States - DLSLW.R2 | ecosystem: Host-associated > Plants > Phyllosphere > Unclassified | place: USA... | reverse complement strand
AAGTGTGGGGGCAAGGCGGCGCTCGAACTCGATGCTGGTGGCCTTGCGCTCATTCGCCGGCTTGAGCGCGATGTGCAGGTTCGCCGAGCCTTCGCCGGAGAATTCGAGCACGCGCTCTACCTCGGGCTGCTTTTCAAGCAGCTTCGTGACGCGGCCGGCGACTTCCTCGCTCTGTTCGAGGGTGGTGCCGGGCACCATCTCGATCTTGACCTGGCTGGTGTCGTCATTGGTGTTCGGCTGGAACTGCTGGGGCAGGCCGGCGAGCAGTGCGAAGGTGACGACCAGCGCGTAGATACTGGCGCAGAAGGCGTAGAATCGGTGGTCATGCATGCGCGCGATCACGCGGTCGGTGAAATAACGATACCAGCGGCCCAGCGCGCCCATGGCGCCGGCAATCGCACGCAGCAGCCAGCCCAGCGCCCAGATTGCGGCGGGAATGCCGAGCGGCGCGAGGACGGCGGCGAGTACGAAGGCAGCCTTGCCGAGACCGATCTTGGTAAGGCCCCCTTGCAGCGCCGAGAACAGCAGCGCGGCAAGGCCGAGGCCCGCACCGATGAGGAGGACGAAGGCCAGCGTCGCTATGAGCACATACCACCAGGTACGCGGCTGCGGCACCAGCGCTGCCTTGCGGCGGTGCGCTTCGCGGCTGTCGAGCGTCCAGGCGAGGACCTTCATGTAGTAGTCCATCGCCTTGCCGCCGCCATGTTCGGCGTGACCGTGCGACTTGAGGAAATAGGCCGCGACCATCGGGGTGATGATGCGCGCAACCGCAAGGCTCATCAGCACCGCCGCGACGACGGTGAGGCCGAAAGCCTTGAAGAACTGGCCGGGAATGCCCGGCATCAGGCCCACCGGCAGGAACACCGCGACGATCGAGAACGTCGTCGCGACGACCGCGAGGCCGATCTCGTCGGCGGCGTCGATCGAGGCCTGATAAGCGGATTTGCCCATGCGCATATGGCGCACGATATTCTCGATTTCGACGATGGCATCGTCGACCAGCACCCCCGCGACAAGGCTGAGGGCCAGCAGCGAAAGGAAGTTCAGCGAAAAGCCGAGCATGTCCATGAACCAGAACGTCGGGATCGCCGAAAGCGGAATGGCCAGCGCCGAGATCATCGTCGCGCGCCAGTCGCGCAGGAACAGGTAGACGATCACGATCGCCAGCACCGCGCCTTCGACCAAGGCCTCCATCGAGCTGGTGTACTGCCCGCGCGTATAGGTCACCTGGCTGAACAGCCGGGTGATGTGGATGTCGGGGTGGGCTTTGCGGATTACGTCGAGCTTCTTCTCGGCCTCGTCGTAGACGGCGACGTCGGAAGCGCCGCGTGCGCGTTCGAAGCCGAAAGTCACCACTTCGCGGCCGCCCACGCGGGCGACATCGGTACGGTCGGAGTAGCCGTCAGAGACGCTGGCGATGTCGGCCAGCTTGATCTGGCGGCCACCGCCCAGGTTGATGCGGGTCTGCGACAGGGCATAGGCATCCTGCGCATTGCCCAGCACGCGGACCGACTGGCGCGATCCGGCGATTTCCGCCTGGCCGCCTGCCGCGTCGACGTTGACCTGGCGCAGCACGTTGTTGAGGTCGTTCGCGCTCACGCCCAGCGAGATCATCCGGGCCGGGTCGACCACGACGCGGATCTCGCGGTTGACGCCGCCGTCCCGGCTCACCGTGGCCATGCCCGGCACCGAAAGCAGCGACTTGGAAATGGTGTCGTCGACGAACCAGCTGAGCTGTTCGATCGTCATGTCGTCGGCCGCGACCGCGAAGTAGGCGAGGCTGCCGCCGCCGCCGGCCTCGATCTTGGAAACCTGGGGTTCCAGGATGCCATCGGGCAGTTCGCCGCGCACCTGGTCGACCGCGTTCTTGACCTGCTGGGTCGCGACGTCGGCATTGGTGCCGACCGAGAAGAACACGATGGTGGTCGAGCGTCCTTCGGACGCGGTCGACTGGATTTCCTCGACGCCGGGGATCGAACGCACCGCGCCCTCGACGATCTGGGTGATCTGCGTCTCGATCTCGGTCGGTGCAGCGCCCGGCTGCGAGACCGCGACGTGAACGCCGGGGAACTCGACGTCCGGCATGTTGTTCACGTCCATCCGATTGAACGAGACGATGCCCGCGATCATCAGGCCGATGAAGAAGACGATGGGAATGATCGGATTGCGGATCGACCAGGCCGACATGTTACGCATGGCTTGAGGGTCCGTCCGTTACTTGCCGGTGGCGGAAACGAGCCGGGTCTTGACCTTGTCCCCGTCGTTGAGGAACCCGCCGGCGCGCAGCACCACCTTTTCGGTGCCGGTCAGCCCGGACGGGACGGTGATGCCGGTGGCGGTGACCAGTCCGGTCTTGACCGGGCGTCGATGGACTTTGCCGGCATCGTCGACAACGTAGACGAACGAGCCCTTGGCATCGCTCTGGATCGCGGATTCGGGCAGCATGGGAGCCACTACCGCGCCGCTTGCGATCACCGCGCTGGCAAAGCCGCCGGGCCGCAGCGCGGCGTCGTAGGGAAGGGCGATGCGGGCCGTGCCTTGGCGGGTGGTGGTGTCGATCACCGGCGCCAGCTGCCAGACCTGCCCGGTGAAGGTACGGCCCGAGCCTACCGGCGTCACCTTGGCCTCCACGCCTACCGAAAGCGCAGAAAGATCGGCTTCGGAAAGATTGGCCAACAGTTCCATCTCACCGCCCTTGGCGAGGCGAAACAGCACCCCGGTGCCGCCGCCGACGACCTGGCCCAGCTCGACGTTACGCTCGAGTACGAGGCCGGCGGCGGGGGCGACAATGTCCAGGCGCGCGTTCTGGGCGCGCAGCTGGCCAAGCGTGGCGCGCGCGACGCCGACCCGCGCCGCAGCGGCATCGCGCGTGGCGGTCAGCTGGTCGATATCGGCCTTGGAAATGAATCCACGATCGACGAGCTTGAGGCCGCGATCGAGATTGGACTGGGCGATGCGGGCATCGGCTGCGGCGACCTGGATCTGGGCGGACTGGCTGGCTGCCGCCTGCGACTGCACCGAGCGATCGATCACGGCAAGGACCTGGCCCTGCTTGACCCAGTCGCCGGCCTCGACGCGGATTTCGCGCACTTCGCCGCCTTCGCCGACCGAGCCGACCGGCATTGTCCGGCGCGCACCCAGTGAGCCGGTGGCGCTGATCTCTCCGGCGACGGTCGAGCGGCCGGGCACGACTACCGTGACCACGGGAACCTGCGCGGCGTCCTTGCCGGCTTCGTCCGCGCCCTTGTCGCCTTCATGGACAACGAACCAGATGCCCACGACAAGCATGGCCACGACGATCGCCACCAGCCAGATCCAGCGGCGCGAGCGGCGATCCTGTTCGGTGTCGCCGATCAGCGGGCTATGGCCCGCGTCATAGGCTTCGTGTTCCCCGGCGGTCATCTGGCCGGGCTCAATCCTGCTGTCGTAGTTCATCTGGTCACCGCAAGCACCACACGCGCGTCCTGGGCGGCGTGCTTTCCCCCGCCACGCAGCTTTCCGGCCCATCAAGGAGCAGGCTGCCGTCGTGGCTCAAATCCGCTTGTTTCATATACCTGCGCAAACAGCGAGGCAATCTTCAGTCGGTTCGCGGTCGACCTGCATCGACAAACGACTTCACGCCGGCAACTTTGGGGAAGGTTGTTATATTATTGCGTAAAAACGCAAAAAGACGACCGCGAAGCCCTGTTCGCGGTCGCCTTTTGATTGTCGCCGGACTTGCCGGGCGCGGTCAGTACTTCTGCTGGCGCTCGTAAAGATCGCGATAGTGTTGGATTCGGGTCACACGAAGGCCCTGCATGCCCGAACGATCGACTGCGCGTTGCCACGAGGCGAACTCTTCCAGCGTGAGGTGATAGCGTTCGCACACGTCGTCGATCGACAGCAGGCCGCCGTTGACGGCCGCCACGACTTCCGCCTTGCGGCGAACGACCCAGCGCGTGGTGTTGGCAGGCGGAAGGGAATCAACGGTCAGCGGCTCGCCGAGGGGGCCGATTACCTGGGCCGGACGGATTTTCTGGTTCTCGATCATATCACCCTCGCTCGCCGTTACCGTTCACGTCGGCGGCAGTGCTGTTAGTGGCATCTACGGGCTTGCCATTGCTTGAACCATCAAGGTTAACCGGCTTTAACGATGCCTGGTAAGTCGTCAGCCTGGTGGCGGCATAGCCGTCAAAGCTGCCCCGCAGATGCAGCCGCGACGCAGCGGAATCCGCTGTCATCACGGCAAGCGTGTCCCGCGATGCGAAGAGGCGCGAACGCAGTGCCTGCCAGTCTATGTGTGTGAGATCGGCGGGAAACTGGAGATCGACGAACTCGTCACCAGCGCGACCCTGCGCATCCCCTGTGTCCGGGGCTAAGTGGTTACGTGCGATGTTCATGGTGCCGGCTATAGACCATGCTTGGTCAAGGGATCGTAAAGGCGCCCTTTACCCTCTGTTCACCATTGCCTTGGTGGGCGGCCCGGCTGGCGGGAATCCGGTGCTGTCACGGCGCAGGTAGGAAATCGGCGCATTTGCCTGTAAGGGGCGCGGGTGATGACTGTGCTTCCCGAGCTTCTTTCCGGCCTTGATGCCGCTGAACTGTTCCAACTTTCCGGCCCGCTTGCGCAGCGCAAGATCGTTGTCGCCATGTCCGGCGGCGTCGACAGTTCGGTGGTCGCCGCGCTTGCCGCTGCCAGCGGGGCCGAGGTTATCGGCGTCACGCTCCAGCTGTACGACTACGGCGCGGCGACGGGCCGCAAGGGCGCTTGCTGCGCCGGCGACGACATCCGTGATGCGCGCGCCGTGGCCGATCGCCTCGGCATCGCCCACTACGTTTTCGACCACGAAAGCGCCTTTCGCGAGGAAGTGGTCGAGCGTTTCGCCGACGATTACCTCAATGGCCGCACCCCGATTCCGTGCATCCGCTGCAACATGGGGCCGAAATTCACCGACCTGCTGGCGATGGCGCGCGAACTGGGCGCGGATTGCCTGGCCACGGGCCACTACGTCCGCCGCGAGATGGGTCCGGCCGGGGCAGAACTGCACCGCGCTTTCGACCCCGCGCGCGACCAGAGCTATTTCCTCTACGGCACCACCGAGGCGCAGCTCGATTTCCTGCGCTTTCCGCTGGGCGGCCTGCCCAAGAGTGAAACACGCCGGATCGCCGAGGCGGCGGGCCTCAGGAACGCCGCCAAGCCCGACAGCCAGGACATCTGCTTCGTGCCCGACGGCGATTACGCCAAGATCGTGCGCGCTGTGCGCCCCGAAGGTGAAGCGCCGGGCGAGATCGTCCATGCCGAGACCGGCGCAGTGCTGGGCAGTCATCGCGGCGTGATCCACTACACCGTCGGCCAGCGGCGCGGCCTGGAGATCGGGGGCCAGCCCGAGCCGCTCTACGTCACCGGCATCGAGGCTGAAACGCGCCGCGTGCGAGTCGGCCCGCGCCGCCTGCTCGCCACCGCTTCGGCGCGGGTGGTGGAAACCAACCGAATCGGCCCGCTCCCCCACGGACCACTGACCGCCAAGGTCCGTTCGCTGGCAAAGCCGGTGCCGGTCACTTTGGAAGGTCCGCTGGGAGAGGGCGGCGAAATTACGATTCGCTTCGAAAACCCGGAATACGGCGTCGCGCCCGGACAGGCGGCGGTGCTTTATGCCGGTGAACGAGTGGTCGGCGGCGGCTGGATCGATTCGACCGAAAGCGCGGCGTAAGTTCGCCATTCCAAAGCCGTCGGCCTGGATATGATCCGGACGACGGATCATTCAGTCCTGCCAAGGCTCCAACTGGCATCCGCGAGCCTCATGGAAATCGGCGCTCTGGCTGGCGAGCAGCGGCACCGAACCGGTGATCGCCTGCTTCCCCGCATCTTCCGAAAGCGAAACCCGGCGCGCGATGCCGCCCAGGCCCGCCACCTTGAGGTCACCCTCGCAGGCGGCCAGCGGGCGCTTCGAAACGTAGCGGCACACACAGCCCACCCGCGCTCCGTAAGCCGCGCCGACCAGGGCTTCTTCGCGCAGGCCCTGCCACGCCCAGGTCAGCCAACCGGCCAGAACCAGTATTACCAGCAGGATCAGGTTGCGGCGCCAGCGCGAAGGCTGCCTGATCGGATGGGAGGCCCAGGGGTCGGCGGTGCCGACCTTGTCCCCCGCTGCGGATTTCCCGCCTGTTGCCATTCTTCAGCGCCTCGCACATCACACCGCGCGTCATGCCGGTGCGCCGCCTCCCCCTTATCCTCGCCCTACGCGCGCTGCCAGCCCTTGCCCTGCTGGCAGGCTGTGGACAGTCCGCGCCCGATGGCCCGCCCCCGCCAAGCGCCAGGTCACAGGCTGCCATCAGTGATGACGGCGGCGCCCCGCGCGAGGCGCTGGGCCGCGCGATCGACACGATTTTCGACGACGAGACGGTAGGCCGCACCGACGCTCTGGTCGTCATGAAGCGCGGCACCGTGATCGCCGAACGCTACGGCGAGGACATCAAGCCCGAAACCCGCCTGCCCGGCTGGGGCGTGGGTCAGTGCGTCACCGCGCTGATGATCGGCCAACTGGTCAGCGACGGCCGGTTGCGCCTAAACGAATCGGCCCCCGTGCCTGAATGGCAGCGCCCGGGCGACCCGCGCGGCGCGGTGACGCTCAAGCAGTTGCTCCAGATGCGCTCGGGCCTGCGCCATGACGAATCGGCGGTTGCCGGCACCGGCATGCTGGAACGCGAATCGGACCGGATGCGGATGCTGTTCCTCGACGGGCGTGACGATATGGCCTCTTACGCCGAGGCGCAGCCGCTGGAGGCTCCGGCCGGCAAGCTGTTCGAGCATTCCTCGGCCAGCGCGGTGATTCTGTCCGACCTCGCAGCACGGGTGCTCTCGCCCGATCACGATCCGGGACGGCGGCGTCAGGCGGTGAGCGATTACCTCAAGAACCGTGTGCTCCTGCCGATCGGCATGGGCTCGACCATCGTGGGCTATGATCGGGCGGGGACAATGATCGGCTCGGGTATGATCGCCTCTTCCGCGCGCGACTGGGCGAAGCTGGGCGAATTCCTGCGCCATGCCGGCTCGGTAGGCGGCGCGCAGATCCTGCCGCGCCGCTGGATCCAGTTCATGCTGGAGCCGTCTCCGCGCGAACCGGGCTACGGCGCTGGCGTATGGCTCAACCGCGCGGCGGCAGGGGAGGGGCCGAAGCTCTATCCCGGCACGGCGCCAAAGAACGTATTTGGATGTGTGGGCGAATACGGCCAATATGTGATCGGCTCACCCGACCAGTTGCTGACCATCGTGCGCATCGGCCACAGCGATGCAGCGCAGGGGCGCGAGATTCATGACCGTCTGGGATCGCTGTTGGCGCTGTTTCCGGGCGGTAAGAGCTGAGGAAACACCATCGTCCCGGACGTGATCCGGGACGAGGTAAATATCAGACCGTGAAGCTTTCGCCGCAGCCGCAGGCGCCCTTGGCGTTAGGGTTGTCGAAGACGAAACCGGCGGTGAAATCGTCTTCCTTCCAGTCCATCACGCTGCCGATCAGGTACAGGACCGAGGCGCTGTCGATGTAGAAAGTGCCGCCGGGCGTCACGATCTTCTCGTCGAACTTTGCCTCTTCGCTCACATAGTCGACCGAGTAGGCAAGGCCCGAACAGCCCCGGCGCGGGGTGGACAGCTTGACGCCGATCGAACCTTCAGGCGCCTCGCCCATGAGCTTGGTGATGCGGGCCTCGGCGTTGGCCGTCAGGATTACGGCGGCGGGGCGCACCCGTGCGGTTGTCGTGGTCATAGTTTCTTTTCCCAGAACAGCGCGGTCCCGGCCTGCGGGTCTAGCGCATAGTCTCCATAGCCAAGGGCGGCGTAAAGCCCCTTTGCGGCATCGTTCCCGCTCAGCACTTCGAGGGTGATCTTGCAGGCCCCGCGCGCTTTCGCCTCGTTTTCGACCGCCAGCATCAGCGCCCGGCCGATGCCCAGGCCGCGCTGGCCGGGCAGTACCGCCATGTCGTGAATATTCACGAGCGGGCGGGCCGCGAAAGTCGAGAAGCCGGTGATGCAGTTGGCCAGCCCCACCGCGTCCTCACCCGCAAAGGCGAGCATCGAAAATGCGCCGGGATGCGAAGCAAGGCCGGAAACCAGCCTTTCACGCACGTCGTCCGCAAGCCCTTGCCCGCCGCCCATCGGATCGCGCGCATAGCTGTCCAGCAGCGCCACCACGCGCGCGGCATCGGCCGCATCGGCGTAATCGGCCAACCGTACAGATACCGGCCGCACGGTCACAGCAGGGGCGAGCAGGCCGCTCACAGCATTCCCAGTTCCAGCTTGGCCTCGTCGGTCATCTTGGCCATGTCCCATGGCGGATCCCAGACGAGGTTCACTTCGCAGTCGCGCACGCCGGGCACTGCGGCAACGCGCATTTCCACTTCGCCGGGCATCGATTCGGCGACCGGGCAGTTGGGCGTCGTCAGCGTCATTTGCACCGTGACCGAAGCCTCGGGCGAAACGTCAACTCCGTAGATCAGGCCCAGATCGTAGATGTTGACCGGAATTTCCGGGTCGAAAATCTCCTTGAGCGCAAAGATCACGCCTTCGTAGATCGCGCCGCCGGGACCGGCAGGGTCTGCCGCCAGCGGCTTTTCGGCCAGAAAACCGTCAAGATAGTCGCGCTTGCGCTCCAGCTTTTCGCCGGTGCTTTCAGCAGGCGCCTCGATGTCTTCGACGCGGGCACGCGGCGGGAGCGGAGCGGCATCGATTTCCTCGACGCGGAAGGAGGGGGTGTCGTCACTCATCCGAAAATTCTCCGTGTGCGCTCGATTCCCTTCAGGAGCGCCTCGATATCGCCTTCGTCGCTGTAGAGGCCGAAGCTGGCCCGTGCCGTTGCCGGCACGCCCAGATGCTCCATCAGCGGCTGTGCGCAGTGGTGTCCGGCGCGGATCGCCACGCCTTCCTCGTCCAATATGGTGCCGAGGTCGTGCGGATGCACCCCGTCCAGCGCAAAACTGACGATGCCAAGGCCATTTTCCGGCCCGAACAGGGTCACGTCGTTGCGCTTGCGCAGTTCGGTGCGCAGCAGGGCGGCAAGGTCGCGCTCATGGCGTTCGGCGCGGTCCAGGCCGATGTCCGAAAGCCAGTCCATCGCCGCCGCCATGCCCAGCGCCTCAATGATGTTGGGCGTGCCCGCCTCGAAACGCTGCGGGGCAGGGGCGTAGGTCGTCTTCTCGAAGGTCACGCGGTCGATCATCGCGCCGCCGCCCTGCCAGGGCTGCATGTCGTCGAGGATCTCCTTACGCGCCCACAGCACGCCGATCCCGGTGGGACCGTAGAGCTTGTGCGCCGAGAAGGCATAGAAGTCGCAGCCGAAAGCCGCCATGTCGAGGGTAAGGCGCGGGGCGGCCTGGCAGCCGTCGATCAGCAGCTTCGCGCCCACCGCATGGGCCAGCCTGGCCGCATGTTCCACGTGAAGCACCGAGCCGAGCACGTTGGAGACATGCGCGAAAGCGACCAGCTTGTGGGCCGAGGTCAGGATGCGTTCCGCCGCTTCGAGGTCGATCTGGCCGTCGTCCGTCAGCGGGCAGACGTCGATCTCGACGCCGGTCTTGTCCCGCAGCATCTGCCAGGGCACGATGTTGGAGTGATGCTCCAGCACCGAAAGCAGGATGCGGTCGCCGGCCTTGAGGTTCGCTGCGCCCCAGGTCTGGGCAACCAGGTTGATCGATTCGGTGGCGCCGCGCGTGTAGACGATCTCGTCCTCGCGCGCGTTCATGAAGGCGGCGACGCGGCGGCGGGCCGCCTCGAACGCCAGCGTCATATCGGCCGAGCGGGCGTAGACGCCGCGGTGCACCGTAGCATAGTCATCGCCCATCGCGCGCACGGTGGCGTCGATCACGGCGAGGGGCTTCTGCGCGGTGGCGGCGGTGTCGAGGTAGTGCCAGTCGCCAGCCCCGTTCTTGGAGATGAGGCCCGGGAACTGGTTCTTGATGACGAGGGTTTCGGTGGTCACAGGATGGCCTCCAGCCGGGCCAGTGCCGCCTCGCTCAGAGCCTCTTCGCCGGGGGCGCCGGTAAAGGCTTCGGCGATGAAGGCCTGAAGCATCAGGCGCTTGGCCTGCGGCGGAGTGAGCCCGCGCGACATCAGGTAGAACAGGCCCTGCGCATCGAGTTCGCCCACCGCGCAGCCATGCGCGGCCTTGACGTCGTCGGCGTAGATTTCCAGTTCCGGGCGGGCATTGGCGGTGGCCGTGCGTTCCAGCAGCATGGCGCGCACCGATTGTTCGGCGTCGGTGCCGTCGGCCCCGCGCTCCACCGCGATACGGCCCAGGTACGTGCCGACGGAAGCGCCCGCCAGAACGGTGCGGATGATCTGCGCGGACGTTGCGTTCAACCCCGCGTGGGTGACTTCGGTGACGACTTCCAGCGTTTCGCTACCCGTAGCCAACTGCGCCGCGCCCAGCGTGAAGTCGGCGTTCTCGCCCAGCTTCACGTCGACGGCGATGCGGCCATAGGCCGGCCCGGCGGTAAGCACGCGCAGGTCGAACTTCGCACCCTTGCCTAGCGTGATAGCTACATGGCGCGCCACTGCACCGGCGCCGGTCTCGACGATTTCCAGCGTGCCTTCAGCATCGGGCGCGACCTCGATCTCCTCGGTCACGATCGGCCAGACGGAACGCAGCGCCTCGATGTCCGAGTAGCGGAAGTCTTCGTCCTTGCGGCTGGGCAGGGTCATCTCGACGTTCATGCTGCGGTCTCTTGGACCACCGCTTCGTAGCCCTCTTCCTCAAGACGCAGGGCGAGGTCGGCGCCGCCCGACTTGACGATGCGGCCCGCCGCCAGGACGTGCACGAAGTCCGGCTTCACGTAATCCAGCAGGCGCTGGTAGTGGGTGATGAGCAGCACGGCCTTGTCGCTCTTGCGCATGATGGCGTTGATGCCTTCGCCGCAGACGCGCAGGGCGTCGATGTCGAGGCCGGAGTCCGTCTCGTCCAGGATCGCCAGCTTCGGGTCGAGGATTCCCATCTGCACCATCTCGGCGCGCTTCTTTTCGCCGCCGGAGAAACCGACGTTCACCGGGCGCTTGAGCATGTCCATGTCCATGCGCAGCAGGCCCGCCTTCTCGCGCGCCAGCTTGAGGAATTCGCCGCCCGAAAGCGGGGCCTCGCCGCGGCTCTTGCGCTGGGCGTTGGCCGATTCGCGCAGGAACTGGACGAAGGAGACGCCGGGGATCTCGACCGGGTACTGAAAGCCCAGGAACAGGCCGGCGGCGGCGCGCTCGTGCGGGGCCAGCTCGAACAGGTCCTGACCATTGAAGGTGGCGCTGCCGCCGGTCACTTCATAGCCCGGACGGCCGCCGAGAGTGTAGCCCAGCGTCGACTTGCCGGCGCCGTTGGGGCCCATGATCGCGTGGATCTCGCCCGCATTGATGGTGAGCGAGAGACCCTTGAGGATCGGCTTGTCGGCGACGGTGGCCTGAAGATTGTTGATTTCGAGCATGATTATACCTCGTCGCTCATGAACGTCGTGGTGGAGCGCGAGGCTACCTTTTTGCGCGCATTGCGCTTGTCGAACGGCACGGCGAGTTCGCTGTTGATCTCGCGCAGGACGGCGGCGACGTTTTCCACCACCTCCTCTTCCGAGAAACGCAGCACGCGGATGCCGACCTCGATCAGCTTGCGGTCCTGCAATTCGTTGACGTCGGGGTTGGAATCCTCGGCGCTCAACTGGATCACGATCCAGCGCGAGGGGCAGGCGAAGTCGACGATCGCCGAGCCGACGATCGACTGGCGGATGAACTTCACGCCGGCCTGCTTCGAGCCGGACAGCTCCGCCCACAGCGCCTTCTGCGCGTCGGTGGGGTTGCGGCGCTGGTCTTTCGCACGCTCCTTGAGCGTTTCGAGACGGGCGCCGGTCACGGCGAAATTGGCCTTTACGTCGCCCTTGGGGCCGCTCTCGTTGCGGCTGATGCCCAGGGTCTTGCGGGCGGCGGTCATGGATTTTGTCCTTTGGTCTTTAAGTCATCGTCACGGCAGGAGGGGGCGGGGCCGCCTTGCTTCAACCCACGCTTCCCTCAAGCGAAATTCCCAGCAGCTTCTGCGCTTCGACGGCGAACTCCATCGGCAGCTGCTGCAGCACTTCCTTGGCGAATCCGTTGACGATCAGCGCCACGGCGCTCTCGGTGTCGAGGCCGCGCTGCAGGGCGTAGAACAGCTGGTCGTCGCTGATCTTGCTGGTGGTCGCCTCGTGCTCGATCTGGGCGCTGGGATTGCGCACCTCGATGTAGGGCACGGTGTGGGCGCCGCATTCCTTGCCCAGCAGCAGCGAATCGCACTGGGTGAAGTTGCGCACGCCCTCGGCGCCCGGCGCCACGCGCACGAGGCCGCGGTAGGTGTTGTTCGACTTGCCGGCCGAGATACCCTTCGAGATGATCGTCGAGCGGCTGCCTTTGCCGTTGTGGATCATCTTGGTGCCGGTATCGGCCTGCTGGTAGTTGTTCGTCACCGCTACCGAGTAGAACTCACCCACGGAATCCTCGCCGTTGAGGACGCAGGAGGGGTACTTCCAGGTGATCGCGGAGCCGGTTTCAACCTGCGTCCAGCTGATCTTGCTGCGTGCGCCCTGGCACAGGCCGCGCTTGGTGACGAAGTTGTAGATACCGCCCTTGCCCTCGGCATTGCCGGGATACCAGTTCTGGACGGTGGAATACTTGATCTCGGCATCTTCCAGCGCGACCAGTTCGACCACGGCGGCGTGGAGCTGGTTCTCGTCGCGCATCGGGGCGGTGCAGCCCTCGAGGTAGGAGACGTAGCTGCCCTTCTCGGCGATGATGAGCGTCCGCTCGAACTGGCCGGTGTTCTCCGCATTGATGCGGAAATAGGTGCTCAGCTCCATCGGGCAGCGCACGCCTTCAGGGATGTAGACGAAGGTGCCGTCCGAGAAGACCGCGCAGTTCAACGTGGCGAAGTAGTTGTCATTCATCGGCACGATCTTGCCGAGCCACTTCTTCACCAGATCGGGAAATTCGCGAATTGCCTCGGAGATCGAGCGGAAGATGACGCCCGCCTGCTCCAGCTCCTTGCGGAAGGTGGTGGCGACCGAAACCGAATCGAACACCGCGTCCACGGCGACCTTGCGTGCGCCCTCGACACCGGCGAGCACTTTCTGCTCCTCCAGCGGAATGCCGAGCTTTTCGTAGACGCGTAGGATTTCAGGGTCGACCTCGTCCAGGCTGGCCAGCGAGTCCTTCTTCTTGGGCGCGGCCCAGTAGTAGGATTCCTGGTAGTCGATCGGCGGCACGTTCAGCTTCGCCCAGTCCGGCGGGGTCATCTCCAGCCAGCGGGCATAAGCCTTCAGGCGCCAGTCGAGCATCCACTGCGGCTCGTCCTTCTTGGCCGAGATATAGCGGACGGTGTCTTCGGACAGGCCCTTGGGGCCGTATTCCTGCTCGATATCGGAAGACCAGCCGTGCTCGTACTCGGCCGCGCGGGCGGCGGCATCGTGCGCGGCCTGGTCACGAAGGGGGGCCTCACGCTCGGCCATGCGGATGTTTTCCTCGGTCATCTCAAACTTCCTCGACGAGCTGGGTCAGCACGACCTGGGCAAGCGCGCCGCGAACGGCGGCATTTACCTGCGGCCAGTGGCCCTTCACGTTACAATCTGCTTCCAGCGTGCAGTCGCTCTTGACCCGGTCGAGGCAGGCGGTGAGCGCGATGGGCCCTTCTACCGCCTCGACGATGTCGGCAAGCGAAATCGCCGCTGGTGGCCGCGCTAGCTTCAGGCCGCCGCCCACGCCCCGCGACGAGCGCATCAGGCCAGCGGCGGTAAGCTTGCTGACCAGCTTCTGCACGGTCGGCACCGGCAGGCCGGTTTCCTCCGCCAACTGGGCGGCCGATATGCGCGCGCGTTTCCCGCCGGCCTGCTCTATCAACGAGCAGGTACCGCAATGCCGCGCTGCGGCGGACATGATGATGACCGCATAATCGGCCATGCTGGACAGGCGCATAACGGTGGGTTTCCGAACCTGTGACTAAATCGGATCAAATTATTCCGATTTCACCTAGTGCAGCACGGCTCCGGTTTCAATGGGCGTTTCGCACAGGAATTGCGGGCATGGGGGCGCCCCTTAGCGCGCCTCAACCGACTCGCAAACCATGGAAAATCCATCCCGGCAAAAACCGCGCCCGCCATCAGGCCTGTGCGACTCGCAGAAAAAAGGCGGTTCCCGGCCGAAGCCGGAAACCGCCATCAAGGTAATAAAGAACTCGAGCGCATCCCGCGACGAGCCCTTCGGGTCGCACGGTTCATGTATGCCCCGGCCCGGGGGATTTATTGTATAAACGCGACACGGTTAGCCCTTGGGAAAGGCTAAGGGACGTTTTCATCTCGCAACCGCAATGAGAAGAAGCGTTTGAGCAACACCTCGTGTCCCGTTATGCGACAGCCGTGCTGTACTCCTTCATAAAGCCCGCCCTTTTCCGAATCGATGCCGAGAAGGCGCATGGCCTTGCGCTGTCCGCGCTCAGGCTTGCCGCCCCCGCGCGCGCACCTGCCTACCCGCCGTCGCTGGCGAGCGTGGTGGCGGGAATCGCTTTCCCCAACCCGGTCGGCATGGCGGCCGGGTTCGACAAGGACGGCGAAGTGCCCGATGCGCTGATCGGCATGGGCTTCGGCTCTGCCGAGGTCGGCTCGATTACCCCGCTGCCGCAGGCGGGAAACCCCCGCCCGCGCCTTTTTCGGCTGGTGGAGGACCGCGCGGTCATCAACCGCATGGGCTTCAACAACAGCGGCGCGCAAGTCGCGGTGGACCGCCTTGAAGCGCGCGCAGGCAAGCCCGGTGTGGTGGGCATCAACATCGGCGCGAACAAGGATTCGACCGACCGCGTGGCCGACTATGCAATCATGGCAAAGCTGATGGCGCCGATCGCGGGCTATCTTGCGGTCAACATCTCCAGTCCGAACACACCGGGCCTGCGCGCCCTTCAGGACGAATCGGCGCTGACCGGCCTGCTCGATGCCGTGATCGAGGCGCGTGACGCGGCCTGCCCCGAGGGCAAGCGCCCGCCGGTGTTCCTCAAAGTGGCACCCGACCTGGAACCCGCCGACATCGACGCCATCGCCCGCATCGCCATCGACAAGCGCCTTGGCGCACTGATCGTATCCAACACGACGATTTCACGCCCTGCCCTGGCTTCGGTGCACAAGGGCGAATCCGGCGGCCTGTCCGGCGCGCCGCTGCGCGATCTTGCCCAGCAGCGCCTGCGCGATTTCCGCAAGGCGACCGGCGGCGCGGTGCCGCTGGTCGGTGTGGGGGGCATTGCCAATGCCGAAGATGCCTGGGCGCGCATCCGGGCCGGGGCCAGCCTTGTCCAGCTTTACAGCGCGATGGTCTACGAAGGGCCAACGATCGCGCGCAAAATATGCAAGGGTCTGATCGAATTGATGAAGCGCGATGGCTTCGCGTCGATTGCAGAGGCGGTGGGAAGCGAATAGGCATTCCCGCAATGTCCAGAAGCCTGACCCTGGGGCTGCTTGCTCCTTTCGCCCCGATTGCGCTTACCCTGGGCGGCTGCGCCGCTACTACGGCCACCGCGCCTGCACCCGTTTCGGCCGCGAACGAGGCTGCGGTCTTCGATGCGGGCATGGTCAGCGCTGCCGACCGGCGCGCCGCGGATGCCGGGGCTGAGATCCTGCGGCAGGGCGGCACCGCCACCGATGCGGCGATCGCGACGATGCTGGCGCTGAATGTGGTCGAACCGCAAAGCTCGGGGATCGGCGGCGGCGGCTTCCTGCTGCTGGCCGACGAGCAGGGCCACGTCGAATCGTGGGACGGGCGCGAAACGGCACCCAAGGCTGCCACGCCTTCGCGCTTCCTCGATGCCTCCGGCCAGCCGCTGCCGTTCCGTGTTGCGGTGATCGGCGGGCGCAGCGTCGGCATTCCGGGCAACATCGCCATCGCTGCCAAGGCCCATGCCGCGCATGGCAGACTGCCCTGGGCGCAGCTGTTCCAGCCTGCCATCCACCTTGCCCGCGAAGGTTTTGTGCTGTCGCCGCGCGGCTACACCTCGCTCGCCCGTTCGGCTGACACCGGCGCGCACGATCCGCAGGCCCGCGCGATCTTCTACGGTGTGGACGGCAAGCCGCTGCCGCAGGGCACCACGATCCGCAACCCCGCGCTCGCCAGTACGCTGGAGATGCTTGCCGCGAAGGGGCCTGCGGGCTTCTACAAGGGCGAACTGGCCCGTGAGATCGCCGTGAAGGTTGCCGCAGAAACTCCGTCCGACGGCAAGATGACCGTGGCCGACATTGCCGGCTTCACTGCGAAAGAGCGCCCGGGCGTCTGCGCGAAGTACCGCATCTACAAGATCTGCAGCATGGGCCCGCCGTCCTCCGGCGCGACCACGGTGCTGGCGACGCTGGTGCAGCTGGAAGACTTCGATCTGGCCGCGCTCGGCCCGGATTCGCCGGTCGCCTGGCACCTGATCGCCGAATCGCAGCGCCTCGCCTATGCCGATCGCGAGCTGTTCCTTGCCGACCCGGATTTCGTGCCAGTGCCGGTCAAGGAATTGCTGGACCCCGCCTACCTTCACCAGCGCGGCGCCCTGATCGCGGCGGACAGGACGATGGCCAAGGTCACCGCAGGTCTGCCGGCGCCGCATCTGGCGCTGGGTAAGGGCTATGAGGAGCACGGCACCTCGCATTTCGTCGTCATCGACCGGCAGGGCAATGCCGCCTCCTGGACCTCGACGGTGGAAAGCGCTTTCGGTTCCGGGATCATGGTCGGCGGCTTCTACCTCAACAACGAGCTGACCGATTTCAGTTTCGTCCCCGAGAAGGACGGCGCCAAGGTTGCCAACCGGGTCGAGGGCGGCAAGCGGCCGCGCAGTTCGATGGCGCCCACGCTGGTCTACGGGCCTGACGGCAAGCTGCTGCTGGTCGTTGGCGCGGCGGGCGGGGCGACGATACCGGTCCAGGTGATCCGTGCGCTGATCGGCGTGCTCGACTGGAAGCTGCCCGTCGACAAGGCGCTGGCGCTGCCGGTCCTTTTTGCGCCCACCGATACCATCAACGTCGAGAAGGGATCGCGGCTTGAGGCGATGATCCCGCAGCTCACCGCGCTCGGTCATGGTTCGGTGAAGGCGCTGGAGATGCCTCTCAAGACCAATGCGGTCGCGGTGGTCGATGGCCGCCTCGTAGGTGCGGGTGATCCGCGTAGCGAAGGTGTCGCAGTCTCTCAATAGAGCGCGGGCGCCAAGGCGGTTGTCGCAACCTGCGCAGCCCCCTAGACGTTGCACAAACTCGGAACGCTGAGAGGATTTAGGGGCCGCCATGGAAATTGCCGACTTCGACAGGAGCGCGAACATCGTGTCGCTCTTCTTGTCCCGCGCCGATGCGCTGGGCGATGCGCCGATGCTGAGGGCCAAGCAGGGCGGGCAGTGGACCGCGATCAGCTGGGCCGAGGCCGCGCGCCGCGTGTGCCTGCTGGCCGCTTCGCTGCGCCGGCTTGGCCTCAGGCCGGGTGAGCGGGTGGTGATCGTGTCCGAAAACCGGCCTGAATGGTGCATCGCGGACCTCGCGATCATGGCCGCGGGCTGCGTGACGGTGCCGACCTACACCACCAACACCACGCGCGATCACATCCATATCTTGGAGAATTCGGGTGCCCGCGCGGCGATCGTCTCCACCGCCAAGCTGGGCCGGACCCTGCTGCCCGCGATCGTCCAGACCGACATGTGCCGCCACGTCATCGGCATGGAGCCGCTCGTGCCGATGCAGGGCGGGGCCTACGAGACGCAGCTGTGGGACGAATTGCTGCAAGGCGATGCTGCCGCCGCACGCGCCGATGTCGATGCGCGCATGGCCAGCGTCGGGCGCGATGACCTGGCCTGCATCATCTACACCAGCGGCACCGGCGGCGCCCCGCGCGGGGTGCGCCAGCACCACGGGATGCTGCTGTCCAACGTCGCCGGCGCGGCGCAGATCATCGATCAGGACTTCGGCTGGGACCAAGGCCCTGAAAAGCGCGAGATATTCCTCTCGTTCCTGCCGCTCAGCCATGCTTATGAGCATACCGGCGGGCAGCTCCTGCCGATCGGTCTGGGCGGCGAGATCTACTATTCCGAAGGGCTGGACAAGCTGGCCGCCAATATCGAGGAAGTGCGCCCGACCGTGATGGTCGTCGTGCCGCGCCTGTTCGAGGTGCTGCGCACGCGCATCATGCGCCAGATCGAAAAGCAGGGCGCGACCGCGAACCGGCTGATGGACTGGGCTGTGGCAGGCGCGCAGCGAAGCCAGGCCGGGAAGCGCCGCCTCACCGACTATCCGCTCGACATGGTGATCGAGCGCACCCTTCGCCCCAAGGTCCGCGCCCGTTTCGGCGGGCGGATGAAGGCACTGGTTTCAGGCGGCGCTCCGCTCAATCCCGAGATCGGCGTGTTCTTCGATGCCATGGGGCTCACCTTGCTCCAGGGCTATGGCCAGACCGAGGCGGGGCCGATCATCAGTTGCAACCGCCCGGCGGCGGGCGTCAAGTTCGACACTGTCGGCCCGCCTTTGCGCGGCGTCGAGGTGCGCATCGCCACGGACGGAGAGATTCTCGTGCGCGGCGAGGTGGTGATGGCTGGCTACTGGCAGAACGAGGCGGCCAGCATCAACGTGCTCAAGGATGGGTGGCTGCACACCGGCGACATCGGCCACTTCGACGACAAGGGCCGTATCGCCATTACCGACCGCAAGAAGGACATGATCGTCAACGACAAGGGCGACAACGTTTCGCCCCAGAAGGTCGAATCGATGCTCACTCTGCAGCCGGAGATTGCCCAGGCAATGGTTTCGGGTGATCGGCGGCCCTACATCGTCGGACTGGTCGTGCCCGATGCCGACTGGGCGCTGGAATGGGCGCGAACCAATGGCGAAGGCTTCGATTTCCGCAGGTTGCAGACCATGCCATCGTTCCGCGCTGCGATTCGCGCCGCGATCGACCGGGTGAACAACGACCTTTCGGTGATTGAGAAGGTGCGCCAGTTCGCGTTCGCGGACGAGCCGTTCTCGATCGAGAACGAGGAGATGACGCCCAGCCTCAAGATCCGCCGCCACAAGGTGAAGGAACGCTACGGCACGCGGCTGGACGGGCTCTACAAGTAAGAGCGGCTACCTGTTCACGGCACCAGTGTCGTGAACAGGTAGGTCGCGAAGATGACCAGGTGGATCGTGCCCTGGACCACCGTGGTCCGGCCGGTCCCCAATGTCATCGAGGCGACCAGCAGGGTCAGTGCCAGCAGCACCACGCCGCGCATCGAGAGGCCGAGTTCAAGGTCCAGCCCCATCGTCAGCGAAGTGACGGCGACGGCCGGGATGGTCAGGCCGATCGTCGCCAGCGCCGAGCCGATTGCGAGGTTGAGGCTGGTCTGCACCCGGTTGGCCCGCGCCGCGCGCACTGCGGCGAAGCCCTCGGGCGCGAGGACCAGCGCGGCGATGATGATGCCGACCATCGCCTGGGGCGCGCCTACCGCTGCGACGCCTGCCTCGATCGACGGCGAAAGCATCTTGGCCAGCAGCACCACCGCAATGAGGGCGAAGCCCAGCAGCACCGCCGAGGCGGCCGCCCGCGCCTTGGGCACGGGCGCTTCATGGGCGTGGTCCGCTTCCTCGGGGTGGAGGAAATGGTCCTTGTGGCGCACCGTCTGGGCAACCACGAAAGTGCCGTAGATGATGAGCGATATCACCGCGACGAAGCCCAGTTGCAAGCCGGAGTAGAACGCCCCGCTCTGGGTGATGGTGAAGTTGGGCAGCACCAGCGTCGCGACCGAAAGCGTCGCCAGCATCGACAGCCCGTGAGTGACCCCGCTCTGGGTATAGCTTTGTTCGTGGTGCCGCCCGCCGCCGGCCAGCAGGCAGATGCCGACTATGCCGTTGATGGTGATCATGATCGCCGCGATCAGGGTATCGCGCGCCAGCGCCTGTGTGCCGTTGCCCTCGCTCAGCATGATCGAGACGATCAGCGAGGTTTCGATCACGGTCACCGCGAAAGCGAGGAGCAGGGTGCCGAACGGTTCGCCAAGGTAATGGGCGAGGACTTCGGCATGGTAGACCGCCGAGATGATCGCTGCGCAGAGCACCAGCGCCAGCACCACTACCATGCTGACACCTGCCGGTTTTCCCAGCGCCAGCGCGGCCAGTGCCAGCAGCGGTATGGCGATAGACCACAGCGCAAGGCCGAAGGTCGGGAAGCGCGCGGCCGGTGCCGGCGTGGGATCCGGTAAGGGTCGGTCGATGGTCTCGGGGGGCTGGGTCATCGATTGACTATAGGTGTGATCCGCCGCAGGGCCAGTCCTGCCCGTGCCTGATTGCGACTTTGTGCATGAAAGGCAATCTATCGACACAAAGTGGAAGCCCTTCGGCCGTCATCGCTGATCTTCACCGGCCAGGCGCTGGTCTTCACCCGGGACGCGCTTTTTTCATTCGGCGTTACGAAACGCTTTCGGAGTTTCGGCGTTGTCTGCCGCAAGTCCACTCGAATACTGATACGGGAAATCCCCATAAATGCGCGCTTTCGCCTGTCCCAACTGCCGCCGCCTCAACCATTTCGAGGTCCGGGTATGCCCCGGCTGCAAGGCGACTCTCGGCTATGATCCTGCGGTCGACGCGTTCCGCTTTCTTGCGGACAAGGCCACCGTCTGGCGCGACAGCAAGGGCGGGACGGCCGATGTCGTCGTCTGCGCCAACAACAATGCGTACCGAATCTGCAACTGGCTGGTGGAGACGGGCGATGCCACGCCGATGTGCCGGGCCTGCCGCCACAACCGCACGATCCCCGACTTGTCCGAGCCTTCGGTGCCGCCGCGCTGGGCCAAGATCGAGGCGGCCAAGCGGCGCCTGTTCCACTCGCTGTTGAAGCTGGGCCTGCCGCTGGAAACCAGAGCCGAAGCAGGGCCGGGCGGGCAAGGCCTTGCCTTCGATTTCCTTTATGACGCAGCGGCCGAAAAGGCTGGTACGCCCCGCATCACCACCGGCCACGACGGCGGCCTCATCACGCTCAACCTGATCGAGGCGGACGATGCCGAGCGCGAACGCATGCGCCACGCCATGGGTGAGCCGTATCGCACCCTGCTGGGCCATTTCCGCCACGAGGTGGGCCACCACTACTGGTCGCGGCTGGTCGCACCGGATGCGGCCGAATGCGAGGCGTTCCGCAATGTCTTCGGCGATGAGCGGATCGACTACCAGCAAAGCCTGCAGGCGCATTATGCCGACGATGGCGGCAAGGTCTGGACTGACGCCTACGTCAGTTTCTACGCGACTTCACATCCGTGGGAGGACTTCGCCGAGACCTTTGCGCACTACCTGCACATCGTCGACGTGCTGGCGGCGGCCGGCGGTTTCGACCTGTCGCTGGCGGCCTTGCCGGGCGAAGCGGAAGGACTGGAGGTCGAACTCGACTTCAACCCCTATATCGCCGACACGCGGGCGCTGGTCGATGCGATGGGGCCGCTGTCGTTCGCGGTGAATGCGATCAACCGCTCGATGGGGCTGCCCGACCTTTACCCTTTCCACCTCTCTGACGCGATCGTCGCCAAGCTGGATTACGTCCACACCCTCGTCGACAAAGCGCGCGAGGATGCGAAGGCTGGAGCGTCGATCGCGGCCTGAGCGCCGGGGCTCAGGCGGCTTCCTTCTCGATGAACTCGGGGTAAAAGCGGGGTTCGCGGTCGGACCAGCCGGGCGCGGTGGCGGCGGCTTCGCTGATCGAATGGAGCAACGTCTTGCGCTTGTCCGGGCGGATCTGCGGCAGCGCGGCTGCGCCGCAGAAGGCGCCGGGAAGCCACGGCCTCGCCCATGCGCCCAGCAAGCGCTCATACAAGAAGCGGAAGGCGGAGAAGCTCTCGATCTTGTCCTGTGCGAGGTCGAAGACGGCGATGCGGACGAGCTTGCCCATGAACACTTCGATATCTTTGAAGGCGATGTCGTCAGGGCGCATGGTGCGCAGGCGCTTCAGGTCCTGGTAGGCGGCATACTGATTTCGGATCGAGGCCATTTCATCCGCGTCGCGCGCCCAGATCTTGAAGGCATCCTGCCGGCCAAGCCCGATATCCAGGCTGCGGCGGATGTAGCGCTGTTCGCACGACGTGAAGCTCGCAAACTCGCGGAGTTCGCCGATCGTCAGAGTAGCCGTTCCCGTATAGGCCATTGTCGTAGTTCCTGTTTCGCAAAGGGTGCTCCCTTCACGAATCGAAGTAAACCACGATTGCAGTTACCAAGCCGTTTACTATGCAAACGATTGTTTACGGGAAATCCCTTAGCGGGACGGCAACGCGTGAATTGCCGTCACGAGGCGGGGCGTAAGGGGCGTCAGATCAGGCCTGCGAGCGGGCTGGAAGGGTCTGCATAACGGCGGATCTGCATGCGCCCGGCAAGATAGGCATCGCGTCCGGCGGTGACGGCCAGCTTCATCGCGCGGGCCATGCGGATGGGATCGCGCGCCTCGGCGATGGCAGTGTTCATCAGCACGCCGTCGCAGCCCAGTTCCATCGCCACGGCGGCTTCCGAAGCCGTACCGACTCCGGCATCGACCAGCACCGGCACTTTCGCGCCCTCTACGATGAGGCGGATGGTGACCTTGTTCTGGATACCCAGGCCCGAGCCGATCGGCGCGCCCAGCGGCATCACCGCAACGGCGCCGCACTCTTCCAGCTGCTTTGCCGCGATTGGATCGTCCACGCAGTAGACCATCGGCGCGAAGCCCTCCTTGGCGAGGATCTCGGTGGCCTTCAGCGTCTCGCGCATGTCGGGGTAGAGGGTGCGCGCCTCGCCCAGTACCTCCAGCTTCACCAGATCCCAGCCGCCCGCCTCACGCGCCAGGCGCAAAGTGCGGATGGCGTCGTCTGCGGTGAAGCAGCCGGCGGTATTGGGCAGGTACGTGATCTTCTTCGGGTCGATGAAGTCGGTAAGCATCGGCGCCTTGGGGTCCGACACGTTGACGCGGCGCACCGCCACGGTGACGATCTCGGCGCCCGATGCCGCTACGGCGGCGGCGTTCTGCGCGAAGTCCTTGTACTTGCCGGTGCCTACGATCAGGCGCGAGGTAAAAGTACGGCCCGCAACCGTCCAGGTGTCGGGGGCCAAGGTTTCAGCAACAGAATCGGTCACGAAGCGCGTCCTTTCGGGGGAGCGGTAAAACAGGGGAATGGAGGCGCGGCGTTCAGCCGCCGCCTACGAAATGGACGATCTCCAGCACGTCGCCGTCGGCCAGGATCACGTCGGCCAGGGTAGAGCGCGGGGCGATCTCGGCATTGCGTTCAACCGCGACTTTCGCCGGATCAAGCCCGAGGCCGGTCACGAGATCGGCGATGCTGGAGCCGGGCGCAACGCGGCGCGGTTCCCCATTTACGGTGAGCAGGAGTTCGTCAGCCATGCAGCGCAGATAGCGCTCAGCAGGCGCCGTGCAAGTTCCGAATGTGCGCGAAGGCGACAAGGCTGACACCCAGGATCGTCAGCACCGCCTCGGGAAACCCGTGCCCGACAAGGATCGCCGCACCCATCAGGGCAAGCCCCAGACCGCCGATCAGCAGCGGTGCGATGCGGCCGTGCCTGGCAACGCCGAAGCCGAGCGAGACGAGGCCCACCACCAGCGCCAGACCCAGCCCGATGCGGTGGATTTCCGGCGAGAGCAGCACTTCGCCGCCCAGTCCGAGAAACCCGACCAGAACGACACCCAGCACGCAATGGACCGCACATAGCCCGCTCAGGATGATCCCGGCACGGTCCAGGCGGCTTCGAATCGCGATGATGGCAGTACGCATAGCCGCTCATTTATGTAATGTTGTAACATCTATCAAGCCCTAACCGCATCCGGCCACGTCCGGTCGACGTGGGTCTTGCGCAATTCGCCGCGAAAACGCAGGGAACACGCTCATGACAAAAGAAGATCACGGATGAGAGTGAACGACGGCCGCCCGATCATCGGGACCATGGACGACATCGCGCCGATGGTGCGCTGGCTACTGACCGTCGCGGTGCTGGTGGTGCTGATCGTCGCCGTGGGCGGGATCACCCGCCTGACCGAATCGGGCCTCTCGATCACCCAGTGGAAGCCGCTGACCGGCGCCATTCCCCCGATCACCGACTCACAATGGCAGGCCGAATTCGCCGGGTACAAGCGCATCCCGCAATACCTGGACGTCAACGGCCCGGCCGGGATGACGCTGGCGCAGTACAAATTCATCTACTTCTGGGAATGGCTGCACCGCCTGCTCGGCCGCGTGATCGGCCTGGCCTTCGCGGTGCCGCTGGCGTGGTTCTGGTACAAGCGGACGATCCCCGGCGGCTACAAGCCTCGCCTGTTGGCGCTGCTGGCGCTGGGCGCGCTGCAGGGCGTCGTCGGCTGGTGGATGGTGTCCTCGGGTCTCAGCGCCGAGGCGCTGGACCGGGTGAGCCATTTCCGCCTCGCCGCGCACCTGCTGGTCGCGCTGTTCACGCTGGGCGGCCTTGTGTGGACCGCGCTGGACCTCAAGGCGATGGAGCGCGGCGAACCGCGCGCGCGGCTGACCCGGTTCGGCTTGATCGCGCTGGGCATGCTGGCGATCCAGCTGTTCATGGGCGCGATGGTGGCGGGCCTGCGCGCCGGCGTGGTGGCGGGCGGCGGGTGGTTCAGCTGGGATGCGTGGCCGCTGATGCAGGGCACGTTCTTTCCCGAAGGCGTGGAATGGGCCAGGGGCGCGCTCCATGCACTGGTGAACGACCCCTACCTCACCCATTTCGTCCATCGCTGGTGGGCCTGGGCCGTGGTGGCGGTGCTGATCGTGATGGGCCGCAAGCTGAAGGCCCGGCACGAACGGCTCGTCTCCGTTGCCGTGCACGCGGCCTTCGGGACGCAGGTGCTGCTGGGCATTTTCACCGTATGGTCCGGCGTAACGCTATGGCTGGCGGTGGCGCATCAACTGTGCGGCGCGCTGCTCGTCGCTGCGACGGTGTGGGGCGCACATGCTCTAGGGCGTCGGACGTGATGCGAACAAGCTAGAGGTATTATTTTACCTCTCTGGAATCCCGCACTCTGCTTGACTTACAGGCCGGTTTCGACGAATTGCCCGCCTTCTCGTGCATCCGGGGATTCGCAAGGGCGACCATCCGGCACGGCACGAACGAACACATAGGGATAGACCAGCCATGAAGGCTCTCACGAAGGTCACCCGGTCGATCAAGCCGGCCGAGGTGGAAAAGAAGTGGCATCTTATCGATGCTGACGGTCTGGTGGCTGGGCGTCTCGCCGTCATCATCGCCGACCTGCTGCGCGGCAAGCACAAGCCGAGCTACACCCCCCACGTTGATTGCGGCGACCATGTCGTTGTCATCAACGCTGAGAAGGTGCGCTTCACCGGCAACAAGCTGAAGCAGAAGACCTACTACAAGCACACCGGTTACGCCGGCGGCATCAAGGAAGTCACCGCTGACAAGGTCCTCGCGGGCCGCTTCCCCGAGCGCGTGCTCGAGAAGGCTGTTGAGCGCATGGTTCCCCGTGGTCCGCTTGGCCGCGACCAGATGCGCGCCCTGCACCTCTATGCAGGTACCGAGCATCCGCATGGTGGCACTCAGCCCGAAGCGCTCGACGTCGCTTCCATGAACCGCAAGAACAAGGTGGGCGCATAATGTCCGAGACCGAAACCGTTCAGAGCCTGTCCGACCTCAAGGACATCACGGGCGAAGTCACCGCTGACGACAACTTCGTTGCGGCTCCCGTTTCGAACGCTCCGCTGCGCGAGCAGCAGATCGACGCCCAGGGCCGCGCTTACGCGACCGGTCGCCGCAAGGACGCGGTTGCCCGCGTCTGGGTCAAGCCCGGTTCGGGCAAGATCATCGTCAACGGCCGTGACCAGGAAGTGTACTTCGCACGTCCTACCCTGCGTCTGGTCATCAACCAGACCTTCCAGGTCGCTGGCCGCGAAGGCCAGTACGACGTGATCGCCACCGTCAAGGGCGGCGGTCTCTCGGGCCAGGCCGGCGCTGTGAAGCACGGTATCGCCCAGGCACTGTCGAAGTACGAGCCTGCGCTGCGCGCAGCCGTCAAGGCAGCCGGCTTCCTCACCCGCGACAGCCGCGTGGTCGAGCGTAAGAAGTACGGCCGTGCCAAGGCACGTCGTAGCTTCCAGTTCTCGAAGCGCTAATCGCTTCCAGAGCTTCGGCTTACAAAAAGGGGTCGCGGGAAACCGCGGCCCTTTTTTGATTCCGGCATTTCAGGAACGCGGCCGCCTTCAAGCCCTGAGCGGACGGCGCGAGATCATGGTGTCCACCACCGGGCGTATCGAAATCAATGTCTTGAAGTCGCGCACGTGCGACTGCTCGCTCAGTTCCTCACGCGTGAAGGCGTCGTAGGCCTCCATCGAGGGGACCTGCACGATAAGCACGAAATCGTCGTCCCCGGCCACGTTCCACGCCGCGACTACTTCCTCGCGCCGGGCCATGTTGCGGGCGAAGGCATCGGTGCGGATGTGGCCGTCGTTATAGAGTTGCACCAGCACATGCATCGTGATCGCCCCGCCGGTGAGGGCAGGATCGATCAGCGCGATGTCGCCGATGATGATCCCTTCAGCACGCATCCGGCGCAGGCGCCGCAGGACGGACGATTCGGACAATCCCACCTTTTCGGCCAGACTGCGTGCCGGCTCGAGGTTGTTACGCCGCACGCATTCGAGCAGCTTGCGATCAAAAGAATCGAGGGTGGCGGATTTCATCGTTCGAAGCACCATTATGACGGATTCCGTCATTCCGATGCCTAATTTCGGCGGCACCCGCAATCGCCTTTGAACTATCTCTTCGCGCCATGCAGACCCCGACTCCCCTTTCCGCTCCCCGCAGCGAACTTTCCGCCCTGCTGCCTTACGCGGCGCTGCTTGCGGCCATGGTGGCTTTCGCGACCGGGAGTTCGGCGGCGAAACAGCTTTTCCCGATGGTCGGCGCGGCGGGAACGACCCTGTACCGCGTGGGCTTTGCTGCCGTCCTGCTCATGGCGATGTGGCGCCCCTGGCGGCGGCACTGGACGCGCGGCGAACTGCTGTTGCTGGTCCGGTACGGGATCGTGCTGGGCATGATGAATCTCAGCTTCTACCTGGCGCTGCGGACGATCCCGCTGGGACTGGCGATCGCCATCGAACTGCTTGGACCGTTAAGCGTGGCGCTGTTCAATTCGCGGCGGCTGCTCCACTTCGTCTGGATTGCCCTGGCGCTGGGAGGACTGGCGCTGTTGCTGCCCGGCGGCGATGTGACGGGCGGCCTTGATCCGGTCGGCATCGGATTCGCACTCTGTGCGGCGGTGTGCTGGGGGCTTTATATCGTCTGTGGCAAGAAAGTGGCGCACCTCCATCCCGGACAGACCGTGGCGATGGGTATGGTGTTCGCCACCTTGGCCGTCGCGCCTTTCGGCATCGCCGCGATGGGGGCGGGCCTGCTCAACATCCATGCCGCCGTGCTTGGCCTGATCGTTGCGGTGTTATCCAGCGCCATACCCTATTCGCTCGAGATGATCTCGCTCAGGCATATTCCGGAGCGGACCTACGGCGTGGTGCTCAGCATCGATCCGGCGATCGGCGCGCTGGCGGGCTATGTGCTGCTGGGCGAAGTGCTGACCGGGCGTCAGCTGGCCGCGCTGTCATGCGTGATCTTCGCGGCCGTTGGCGCCGTGCTGACGCGCGGGGCGGAAGCCGAGCCTTCCACCGTCGAGGCGCTTGTCGCGCCTTGAGCGGCGGCGCATTTTTGCGGTTGGGTTGGCGGGGGTAAAAGGCGACGGCAAAGCCGCCGCCATTACGTCGAACGGGTTCGGCGGACCGAGGTCCGCCGGCCGTGTCGGTGGCTGCCGCCTGCGGCGGCATCGGCGCCTAACTTGCCGTTCTTTCGAACGGCTTCGCCAAGCGCCTGCCATCGTCAGTACATATGCTGCCCGCCGTTGATGCTCAGCGTGGACCCGGTAACGAACGCGGCATTCTCCGAGCACAGGAACGCGCAGCCGCGCGCGATCTCGTAGGCGCTGCCGAGGCGGCCGACGGGGATCTTGGCGACGATCTTTTCCAGCACCGGCGCAGGCACGGCCGCGACCATGTCGGTGTCGATGTAGCCCGGCGCGATGGCGTTGACGGTGACGCCGTACTTGGCGCCTTCCTGGGCCAGCGCCTTGGTGAAGCCGTGGATGCCGGACTTGGCCGCCGCGTAGTTCACCTGGCCGTACTGGCCTGCCTGGCCGTTGATCGAACCGATGTTGACGATACGGCCCCAGCCGCGCTCACGCATGCCGCCGAAAGTGGCCTTGGCGGTGTTGAAGCAGCCGCCCAGGTTGATGCGCATGACGTCGTTCCAGTCGTCGAAGCTCATCCGCTGCAGCACGCCGTCACGGGTGATGCCTGCGTTGTTGATGACGATATCGATCGGGCCGATTTCCGCCGCGATCCGCGCGCAGCTTTCCTGCGTCGCTTCGTGGTCGCCCACGTCCCACCGGTAGGCGGAAATGCCGGTCTCTGCGGTGAAGGCGAGGGCCTTCTCCTCATTGCCCGCGTAATTTGCAACTACGGTATGACCGCGCTCTTTGAGCGCCAGCGATACTGCCTTGCCGATTCCGCGGGTTCCGCCGGTAACAATTGCTACTCGCGCCATATCAAGCCTTTCCCATTTCAGTACATCCACCGCCAACAGTGCTATGAAATGAATATGACGGCCGCAAGGCCGTCTATTGACTTAAACGCGCATGTAATCGAACATCTTGAGTGCAGAAATTGCAACTGCGGTTGCCCGTTTCAGAACTTGAACTGTGTCCCGACGTAAACCGCCTGCCCGTCGAGCTTGCCATCGGTGAGCGGAACCAGTCGCTCCCGGTCCTGCGAATAACGCACGCCGGCGGTGACATCGAGGTTCTCGGTCACACGGTAGGCACCGCCCAGTTCCACCTCTCCAGCCTCGCCCGAGAACGTGCGCGGTGCGCGTCCGGGTGTACGCTTCTCGTCGATCGAGATGCGCGGCGAAAAGCGTGAGGGGTCCTTTGCCGTGGTACCGGGCGTCAGGCTGAACTTCTTGAGGTCGGGCAGTTCGGCGATCGGCCGCGCCGGAGCCTGCGGCACGAGGTTCTGCGCGAAATTCTGATACCCGCGCGATACGCCCAGGTTGAATGCCGTGGAGGCGATCCGCAGCGGCGCGGTATCCTGGGCCGCCTGCGCCATCGGCGAGCGCCCGTGAACGATGATCGCCTGCGCCGCCTCGGGATCTACGCGCACGGCGACTGTCACAGCTCGGTCCTGCCGGTTGGGCGTACCTGCGGGCGTGAACGGAAACTGCTGGTCCTTGCCGAGCGAGCGCAGGGCAATCGCGCGCGAGAGGTTTTCAGGGCTTGTCTCGGGATCGAGCGAATCGATCTGACCCGGGGCGCCGGAATGCGACTTGAAATTGGTGGAGAAGGCCAGGACCGCACTTGGCAGGGCAAGCAGACCAACGCAGCCGGCCAACAGCAGGTTGCTAGTCATGCCGCCCCGTGATGCGGAAACCTGCTCGGTAACCATTGTAACGCCTTGTTGCCTCTCGCAAATCTTCTGGAAAATCGGTCCTGCTCACATTCGCGGCAGCACGGTTCCACATAGCACGCGGCGAGATTAACACGTCCTGAGCGCCATAGGGAAGGGCCTCGCTGCGCCGCGCAGAGCCGCGCCACCGTTCAGCAAGCGCTCAGCGTCGTTTCGCTTAGGAACATCCACGGCCGGCGCAAAGGCTTCGGGCGCACTTGCCGCCCGCACTGCGGCGGTTATAGAGGCTTTTGAAGATGGGTCCGCCCGCGCGTCCATTTTTTGTGGGACCGCGCCGACGAATCTGGCACGAAACTGGGAATTACAATGACAGGCAGCACCGATACCGGCCTTCTTACCCTGCGTAATGTCGCAACCGCTGGTTTCTGCGCCGTGGCGGCGCTTGCGCTGGCTGGTTGCGGCGGCGGACGCGAAAAGGCGAAGACCACGCTTGCGCCTTCGCAGGTGACCACGATCGGCGTGAACAGCTACCTGTGGCGCGCCAGCCTCGATTCGGTGTCGTTCATGCCGCTGCTCCAGTCGGACAGCGCTGGCGGCGTCATCATCACCGATTGGTACGTGAACCCCAAGACCCCGACCGAGCGGGTCAAGGTCTCGATCATGATTCTCGACCAGAACCTGCGCGCAGATGCGCTCAAGGTCACGGCCGTGCGTGAAGTGTCGCAGGGCGGCGGCTGGACTCCGGCCCCGGTTCAGGCGGCCACCGTGCAGAAGCTGGAAGACATCATCCTCACCCGCGCCCGCGACCTTCGTCGCGATTCGATCGGCGGGTAAGCAGTTTTATCGGGCGGCTGAAACGCTGCCCGCTTTCCTTTTGGCGGGCCCGGTCCCGCAGGAGTTTCGACAAAGATGACCGAGCGGTTCGATCCGGCTCAGGCCGACACGCGCTGGCAGGCTGCGTGGGACGAAGCGCAGAGCTTCCGCGCCGACGATACGTCCTCCAAGCCCCGCAGCTACGTCCTTGAGATGTTCCCCTATCCCTCGGGGCGCATCCACATCGGCCACGTGCGCAATTACACGATGGGCGACGTGCTGGCCCGCTACAAGCGGATGAAGGGCTTCGAAGTTCTCCACCCGATGGGCTGGGACGCCTTCGGCATGCCGGCAGAAAACGCCGCGATGGAAAAGGGCGTGCACCCCGGCGGCTGGACGCGCGAGAACATCGCGAACATGAAGGCGCAGCTAAAGCGCCTCGGCTTCGCGCTCGACTGGAGCCGCGAACTGGCGACCTGCGAGCCGGAATACTACGGCCACGAACAGGCGCTGTTCCTCGATCTTTACGCTTACGATCTGGTCTACCGCAAGGAATCGGCGGTCAACTGGGATCCGGTCGACCATACCGTGCTTGCCAACGAGCAGGTGATCGACGGACGCGGCTGGCGCTCGGGCGCACTGGTCGAGAAGCGCAAGCTCTCCCAGTGGTTCCTCAAGATCACCGATTTCGCGGACGAACTGCTTGAAGGCCTCTCCAGCCTCGATAAATGGCCCGAAAAGGTCCGCACGATGCAGGAGAACTGGATCGGCAAGTCGCAGGGCTTGCAGTTCAAGTTCGACCTTTCGACAGGCGGCAGCGTCGAAGTCTACTCGACACGCCCCGACACGATCTTCGGTGCCAGCTTCGTGGCCGTCGCCGCCGACCACCCGATCGCGCAGGCCGCCGCCGTGGGCCGCCCCGAGGTCGATGAATTCATCGCGCTGTGCAAGCAGGGCGGCACCACCGCGGCGGAACTGGAAACCGCAGAGAAGCTGGGCTTCGACACCGGGATCACCGCGAAGCACCCGTTCACGGGCGCCGAGCTGCCGGTGTTCATCGCCAACTTCGTGCTGATGGATTATGGCACCGGCGCGGTCATGGCCGTTCCCGGCCACGACCAGCGCGACTTCGAATTCGCCACCAAGTACGCCCTGCCGATCCTGCGCGTGGTCGCCGCGAGCGCCGCCGACGCCGACAAGCCTTTCGACGGCGAGTCGGAATCCGGTGACGGCATTCTGGTGAACTCGGGCTTCCTCGACGGCATGAGCGTGGCCGATGCCAAGGCCGCCGTCATCGGCCGCGCCGAAGCCGAAAGCTGGGGCGAGGGCAAGACCGTGTGGCGCCTGCGCGACTGGGGCGTTTCGCGCCAGCGCTACTGGGGCACGCCGATCCCCTTCATCCACTGCGAGGTCTGCGGCGTCGTGCCGGTGCCCAAGAAGCACCTGCCCGTCACCCTGCCCGACGACGTCGATTTCCAGACGCCGGGCAACCCGCTGGTGCGCCACCCGACCTGGAAGCACGTCGACTGCCCGCAGTGCGGCGCACCCGCGCGGCGCGAGACCGACACGCTCGACACCTTCGTCGACAGTTCGTGGTACTTCCTGCGCTTCGCCAGCCAGCCGGGCGACCGTCCGTTCGACCCGGTGAAGATCGCCGAGTGGCTGCCAGTGGAACAGTATATCGGCGGCATCGAGCATGCGATCCTGCACTTGCTCTACGCCCGCTTCTGGACCCGCGCGCTGGCCCGTATCGGCAAGATCGAGGTGAAGGAGCCGTTCGGCAGCCTGTTCACGCAAGGCATGGTCACGCACGAGACCTACTTCCGCATCAACGATGCCAACGGCCAGCCGGTGTACTTCACACCCGGCGAGGTCGAGCGCAGGTCTGACGGCGCGACGCTCAAGGCGGACGGCGCTCCGATCGAAGTCGGCCGTGTCATCAAGATGTCGAAGTCAAAAAAGAACGTGGTCGATCCCGACGAGATCGTCGCGACTTACGGCGCCGACGCGATCCGCTGGTTCATGCTGTCCGACAGCCCGCCCGAGCGCGACCTGCCTTGGTCCGAAGCCGGCATCGAGGGCTGCGGCCGCTTCGTGCAGCGCCTGTGGCGCTTGTTCGGCCAGTACGAAGCCGATGCGACCGGCGAAGACAAGGCGCTTGACCGCAAGGCCCACCAGACCGTCGATGCCGCCGCGCGCGACATCGAATCGCTGGGCTTCAACAAGACCGTGGCCCGCATTTACGAGCTGACCGGCGCGATCGAAAAGGCGGCGCCTTCGGCAAGCCGTTCGACCGCAATCCGCACGCTGCTGCTGCTGGTTTCCCCGATGATGCCGCACCTCGCCGAAGAGGCCTGGGCGAGCATCGGCGAGGGCCTGATCGCCGACGCCGCCTGGCCGCCGGTCGACCCGGCCCTGCTGGTCGACGACGAAGTGACCGTCGCTATCCAGGTGAAGGGCAAGCTGCGCGATACCGTGACCGTTCCCAAGGGCATGCCCAAGGAAGAACTGGAGGCGCTTGCCCTTGCCAGCGAGAAGGTGCAGCGTGCTCTTGATGGAGCTGAAGTGCGCAAGGTAATCGTCGTGCCCGACCGCCTGGTCAATATCGTCGCGTGAGGGTTCTTGCAGGCCCCCTCGTCGCATTTGCCGCAGCGCTTCTGCTCGCCGGCTGCGGCTTGCAGCCGATGTATGCCGGCGGCGGCAATGCCGCCGTCGCGCGGGGGCTTGCCGGTGTGCAGGTTTCGGCGATCGAGGGGCGGGCCGGCTGGCTGGTGCGCAATGCGCTGGTCGACGAACTGGGCATGGCCGGTAAGGCCGCGCCCAAGTACCGTCTGGACATCCGCCTCGACGACAAGCTGGAAAGCTTCGCGCTGCTCTCGGACGATACCGTAGGCCGTGAACGCCGGACCCTGCGCGCCCGTTACCAGCTGGTCGATGTGGGCAGCGGCGAAATCGTGCTGGATGCCACCGCCGGTTCGGATGCGGGCATCGACGTGGTCTCGTCCGACTATGCGACGATTGCGGCTGAACAGACCGCGCTGGAAAACATGGCCAAGGACGTTGCCAACCGCATCGTCACCAATGTCGCGCTGCGTCTGCGCGGCGATACGGATCAGTAAGGACCCGTGAAGGCCAGCCAGAAGGAGTTCGCAGGGCTGGCTGCCCGTGCTGCCCGTGAGGCGCGCGTGTTCTTCTTCTGCGGCCCGGACGAATCCAGCGCTTTCGACGCCGCCACCCGCATCTTCTCGCTGCTGGACGATCCTGGCGAGCGGATCGAACTGTCCGGTGCCGACCTGCGCCGCGATCCCGTCCGCCTCGGCGACGAAGCCCGCTCCAACTCACTGTTCGGCGGCCCGCGCCACATCTGGGTCCGCGCAGCCGGCGACGAAGCGCACGACGCTGTCCAGACCCTGCTCGAAAACGATGTGGAGGGCTGCCCGGTTCTGATCGTCGCGACGGGCGCCACCGATAAGTCGCGAACTGCCAAGCTGCTTGCGACCCGCCCGGACGGCCTCGTCGCGATGTTCTACCCGCCCGATCTCGGCTCGGTTACCGCGTCGGTACGCACCATGGCCAATGCCGCCGGGCTAAAGCTGGGCAGCGAGATCGCCGAGCGGATCGCGCGCGGGGCAGGGCTCGATACCCGCATCGCCCGCTCGGAAGTGACCAAGCTGGCGCTCTATCTCGACGCCTCACCGGAAACGCCGCGTCCTGTTGCGATGGCCGATCTTGATGCGATCGGCGCTTCGACCGAGGACGATGGCTTCGCCACGCTTGTCGACGCCGTCCTGGGCGGCCGCCGCGATGCGGTTGGGCCCGAACTGCGGCGCATGCGCGAGCAGGAAATGAACCCGGTCGGCCTGCTGCTGGCGTTCGAGCGCCGCGCAGCGCAACTGGCCGGCCTCAACGCGCGGCTGGGCGATGGGCGGGACGTCGCAGGGTTCCTGAAGGTCGAAGCCGGCGCACGGCGCGTCTTCTGGAAAGACCAGCCGGCACTGACTGTGCAATTGCAAATCTGGCGCGGTCAAAGGCTTGAACGGCTCGTTGCTCGCCTCATTGCATTGCACCAGTCATTGCTCAGCAATAGTCAAGATGCAGAAATTCTGTTGGCTGACGGTTTACTGACAATTGCGCGTTCCGCCCGTCCCAATACCAGACAACGGACAATTACAACGGCCTGACGGATTTCTCTTTTCCAGTTGCCTGTAATGTTCATAGGGGCGTATACGTATTGCGCCGCAGCATGGCTCCATGTCGCGAGTGCCGATGACGTTTGCGTGAGGGAATTAATCGGCGTGAGTTCGCGAGCAGGAGGGCTGGGCCAATGAATGTGCCATTTGCCGCAGAACCGATCCTCAAGGAACAATCGGACTTCGACGATTTACTGGTTGCCCCCTCGCGTGAGCGGCGCCGGCTACAGTGTTATCTTGCCCTCGTAGTTGCCGATGTCTGCGCGATCTTCGTTGGCTTTGCTGCGACCGGCTATCTCCTTGCTGGCGGATTCGGGCTGGGCGAAGGACTTGTCCATGCGCAGCTGATCCTGCCGATCTATCTCACTCTCGCGCTGTACAACGGCTCTTATTCCACGACCACGTTGCAGGAAGGCTGGACCGGGATTTTCCGGGCCATGGTGGCGATCATGATCGCTGTGGTGGTGGTTGTCTTCGTCCAGTTCCTGATCCGGCCGGACTCCGACGTTTCGCGCATGGGCTTCAACGGCGGCGCAATCTGCGCGATGCTGGTGATTTCGTGGGCGCGCCTGCAATTGCGCAGTTTTGTGCGCTGGCGCTGCGGCGAAAGCGTGCTGAACGAGCTGATCATCGACGATGGCGGCCCGCAAGTGAATCTGCGCGGCGCGATTCGCATATCGGCCGCTGCAATGGGCCTGCGTCCCAACCTTAACGATCCCCACGCACTGGACCGGATCGGCCTTATCCTGCGCAACATCGACCGTGTCGTTGTTAGCTGCCCCTCGGGCCGCCGTGTCGAATGGGCGATGATGCTCAAGGGAGCCAACGTCGACGGGGAAGTGCTCGACGACGAAGTTGCCCGCCTTGGTGCACAAGGCGCCCGCGTGGTCGGCAAGCACGGCCTGCTGCTGGTCTCGGCCGGCCCGCTTGGCCTGCGCGACCGCGCGATCAAACGCATGTTCGACGTCGCCTTCGCGGGCGGCGCAGTACTGGCCCTGTCGCCGCTGCTGATCGCGGTGGCTCTGGCGGTGAAGGTGCAGGACGGCGGCCCGGTGTTCTTTACCCAGCGCCGGATGGGCCGCGGCAATCGCTTCTTCAACATGTACAAGTTCCGGTCGATGACCCAGTCCCTGGGCGATGCGACCGGCAGCGTATCGGCCTCGAAAGACGACAAGCGCATCACCCGCGTTGGCCGCTTCATCCGCAAGACCAGTATCGACGAGCTGCCGCAGTTGTTCAACGTGCTGCTCGGCGACATGAGCCTGGTCGGCCCGCGCCCGCACGCGACGGGCTCGCTTGCGGGCGACAAGCTGTTCTGGGAAGTCGATCTGCGCTACTGGCAGCGCCACTCGCTCAAGCCGGGCCTTTCCGGCTTGGCGCAAGTACGTGGTTTCCGCGGTGCGACCGACCACGAATCGGACCTCGTCAACCGTCTACAGGCCGATCTCGAGTACCTGGAAGGCTGGACGATCATGCGCGATATCCAGATCATCTTGCTGACCATGCGCGTGCTGGTCCACGACCGGGCGTTCTAGGCGATTTCACGCTCCGGTCGTGGCACGAGTTGTCACAGGGCCGTCAATCGTCAGTTACCCCCCAGGTGTTGTTGGCTCGCTTGACGATTCCGGCGCCAGCGCTGATGGCATTGCTTCCCGAAATCTGATTGCCATTCGCCCTTATGGTCGCATTGGTCGATAGGATGTTCAGGGCGGGCTGCGCACCGACAGATCCGATATTGCCAGTTACGGAAACTCTAGTGCTGCCGGTGACGGTGGATGGGATATAGACGAGTGGACCGAGGCCAGAGACCTGACACCCGGTCATGGCAAATGCCCCCCCTGCCACGTTGTCGATGACGCAGGCTGCGTTTATGCTGCCACCGAGGTTGATGCGGATCGTCACTGAAGAAACGAGGCCGCAATTGACGAAGCCGCGAATGCTGGCTTCGTATCGACCTCCTTCGATGTGCTGGCAGTTCAAAGCTGCGGAGGTGAGCGAACCGCGGGTACTGCAGCCCTTCAGCGATTGCCAGCCACTGAAGCCGCCGGTGATGGTCCCTCCACTGCGAACGATCACTTCGTCACCTTGGGACACGTTGCCGGACAGAGTACCGGAATAGGCGACCCCGGCCGTACCTTCGATGCATCGGATCGCGATATTTGCACTAGCCGGACTTGCTCCGGCTGCTCCGCCAGCGGTCCATACCGCCATCGCTCCGAAATTTGCATCGGTTGCGAAGAAGAAGTCGATCTTGTTGCGGCGGGTTGCGTTGTTTTCGTTGCGTTGCGCAGCGTCGGCAGTGTTGCCGATGCGGATGACGTTGTAGAGCGTTGATCGATCCGAAATCTGGTTATCAGCGAATTCGTTACCGACGACGGCGGCGGTCGCACCTAGCGTTGGCCCAGAACCATCGTTGAGAGGGAAGATCGATAAAAGCGTCGGGCGGTAGATGCTTTCGGACAGCGGGAGGCCGAGATCGGCCGCTTCAAGGCCGAAGATGCGATTGCCGAGAACCTTGCAGTTACGTGTAGTCCCTCGCACGCCGAAAATCGCGATGCATTCGTCGGTTGTGTAATGGTGGAATTCGCAGTCTTCGATAATCACCTGTTCGGTTACATTGTCAGGGAGAGTGCCGTTGCCGGAAAAGTTCCTGATCCATATGCAACCGCCACCTCCTGCAGAAACTCGGTTTGCGCCGTAGGCTCCGGTGCGTTGGTGGAAGTGTGAGCGACGAACGTAACCGCCATGGACGGATGCGTAGAAGTCTAACAGGGCATCCACAGCATAGGGCCTGCCGTTGCCGTCCAGGCTTCGACTTGCCCTGAACGTCACCTGGTCGACATCGACGAAGCTCACGTTCGCAAGGCCGATCAACGACTGGCGCTTATTGGGAAGCGTCAGAATCTCGAAGCCGATGTAAGAGCAACGGTCTGCCGTGTTACGATTGTACGTCGTGATCCAATGCTCATTGACGATGCAGAACTGTGACAAAGGGTAGATACCCATCATCGTTCCCGATACGTCGATCTTGCTAAAGCCTGGAATACCACGCAGCCGGTTCACCCGAACGGGACGCGATAGCGTGACCGTGTAGGGGGGAAGAAGAACGTCGACGCCGAACAGCCGGGCGCGGGCATGAGCGGCTTCGATAGCGTCGGCGGCGTCCTCGCCAGGCCCTACGCCACTTATGGAGACGCCGAGACTGTGATCCAGCACGGTTTGCATGGCGAGACCCGAAGCCGTGCCGACGAGAGCGGCGCCTTGACCGGCAGCGGTGGATGCGAGCGAGCGAACTTGTTTCGCGGCAAGCCCGCGCGCGAGGAGATCTACGGGCATGAAGGCATCCTCATGAGAGACATGGCGGTGGCGGATGGAGTTGGTGCGCGCAGTTGCTACTGCGACAGCCGGTAGGTCAGGGAACCGCTGGTCAGGTGCGCTTCAAGGTACAGCGCGGCGCTACTTTCGAATTCCTCCCAGACGACCTCGCAAGCGTTGTTTTGAAAAACGCCCCAAGGCTCGCCTGCGATCGTCAGGGCATGTTTCGTCACGCCCCCATCGACGGACCGCTGGACGTTGACTGTGCCCTGCCATGTGCCGCTCAGACTGATGACGACGGGCCGTGCGGTGGTTGGTTTAAAAGGGCCGAAGATGCCGCCTGCGACGGTCGTCCCTGTCAGCGGCGCAGCAGGATTAGCTGTGATGGTTACCACGGGAAGGGGGCGGGTGCTTTCGACGATGGACAAGTCGCCGCTTGCCGGATCGGCAAAGCCGATGGCAAAAGCTGTGGCATAGCCGGATGGCATATGAATGGGGTTGGTCGGCATCGGGGCTCCTCATTGGGGGAAACCCGAATCCAGATACGCACGTCGATGCGTGTAGGAAAATGCCTTTTAGTTAACTTGCTTTAATCGGAAGAGCCCGGCGTCAGTTGCCGTTCTGCTTGGGCACGCTGAAGGTGCCCGAAACGCGTCCGCCCTGGCCGCCAGACGCCGAGGATACGCCGCTCTTGAGGTCGACTACCAGGCGGCCGCCGCGCAGGGTGTCGCCATTGCCGCGCTTGATCGTGGCGTTGCCGGTCATCGTGATGATCTTTTGGTTGAAGTCGTAGATGCCCACGTCGCCCGTCGCCACTTCGTCGGAGCGGGTGACGACGACGCCGCCCGATGCGGTGATGCGCTGGATCTGCATGGAGCCGGCATTGGTGAAGTTCACCACCGTGCGCGCCGCGCGCAGGCGCAGTTCGGCCTGCTTCACGTCGACGTTGCCGGTAAGGACCACGCGGTTCTGCTTGTCCTGAAGCTCGATGCGGTCGGCCGCATAGTCCACCGGAGCGTCGGAGTTATGGCCCGAAAGGACCTGTGCGTCGATCTGGGGGGATGCGCCAAGGGCGGCCAGCCCCAGCACAGGCACGGTCAGCGCTACGCGGAAGAGCTTCTTGCGGGCGGGGGTCATTGGGGTATCCTCAGCTTGCCGGGCGTCATGCGCAGCCGGGCATTGCCTTCAAGGGTCACGGTACGGCTTTCAAGATCCGCCCTCATCGAATCGGAGCGGAACGTGCCGGTAGGCACCGTTCCGTCTACTCCGCCCGAGCCGACGGCGACTTTGCTCTTCACGTCGATGTCGACCCGGCTGGTGGTCATCTTGTAGCCATCGGGGGCGGCGAAGTTCACTGGGCCTGCCACCGCGATCTTGTCGGTGTCGTAGTTGTACGCGCCTTTCGGCGCGACGATTTCGGCCGGGCCGTCGTTAAGGCTGAGCAGGGCCCTGAGCTTCTGCATCTGGACGACCGGAATCGCAGCGGCGCGCTGCACGGCAGTGCCGGCAGTCACCACGAAGCCGCGATTGCTGTCGTCCTTGCCGCGATAGGCGGCGTCATTCACAACGAGCCGCTCGTTGGTGATGGCTACCTTGTTACGGTCCAGCAGGAAGCTGATCTCGCCGCGCGGCGAGAGCGGCACCAGGATCATCACCGCCGCCACCACGCCGATCGCCGCAGGGAGCGCCTTGGCCAGGAAGCCTACGAGTCGATCATGCGAGCCACCGGGCGCGGCGAAGTGCCGGCGGCGGTTGCGGATCTCTACGGCTTCTACGGACATGTCTGGTTACGCAACTCTCTTGGAGCGATCAGGCTGCTTCGTGGCTGAAGATGTCGTGGTCGGGCCAGCCTGCCAGGTCGAGCCGGGCGCGGGCGGGCAGGAAATCGAAACAGGCCTGGGCGATCTCGGTGCGGTTTTCACGGGCAAGGCGCGTTACCAGGATGGTGTGCATGGCGTGCAGGTAACGCACGTCCGATGCCGCATAGTCTTTCTGCGCTTCGGTCAGTTCCGGGGCGCCCCAGTCGCTTGATTGCTGCTGCTTGGACACTTCCTTGCCGAGCAATTCACGCACGAGGTCCTTGAGGCCGTGGCGATCCGTGTAGGTACGCACCAGCTTGCTGGCGATCTTGGTGCAGAACACCGGCGCCGCAGTGACGCCCATATAGTGTTCCACCGCAGCCAGATCGAAGCGCGCGAAGTGGTACAGCTTGAGGCGCGCCGGATCGGCCAGCACGGCCTTCAGGTTGGGCGCGTTGTAAGCGCTGCCGGGAGCGAAGCGGACGAGATGCTCGTCCCCCTTCCCATCCGAGATCTGCACGAGGCAGAGCCGGTCGCGAGGGGTGATGAGACCCATCGTTTCGGTGTCGACAGCGACGGGCCCCGGCGCGAGCACGCCTTCGGGGAGATCTTCTTCGTGGAGATAGACAGCCATATGCCGGAAATGCTTAGGGACTGGGCCGGTGTTTCGCAATGGCCGCAAGCCCTGCCATGCGCCGGTGCGCAGGTTTTTCGGGAGGGTGAGGGCATCATGGCAACACAGCAGTCCCAGAGTGTACCGGCAAGTTGGGCTCCCGCGCTCGATCCAGTCCTTGCCACGGCCGAGGCACGCAAGCTTGGCGGCTGGCTCAAGGAGGAGGAAGCCGCGGGCAAACACATCTTTCCGCCGCGCGGCAGCCGGCTGCGCGCTTTCGAGCTGACGCCGCTGGACGAAGTACGCGTGGTGATCCTGGGGCAGGACCCCTACCACGGCGCCGGGCAGGCGCACGGACTGTCGTTTTCGGTGCCCGAGGGAGTTCGGGTGCCGCCCTCGCTGGTGAACATCTACAAGGAGTTGGCCAGCGACTGCGGCGTGACCGCGCCGGGGCATGGCAACCTTGAACATTGGGCGCAGCAGGGCGTGTTGCTGCTCAACAACGCCCTCACCGTCGAAGAGGGGCAGGCCGGGTCGCACCAGAACCGGGGCTGGGAGGCGATCACCGATGCAGCTGTTGCTGCCGTGGCGGCCAAGGCGCAGCCTTGCGTCTTCATGTTATGGGGCAATCACGCGAAGAAGAAGGCCATGCGCGTGGCGGGGCTGGCAGAAAGCCACCACCTCGTGCTGACGGCGCCGCATCCCAGCCCGCTTTCGGCTTATGCGGGCTTCTTCGGTTGCCGGCATTTCAGCCGCGCGAACGAATTCCTCCGCGAGAATGGGCGCGGGACGATCGCCTGGTGACGGTCAGGCCGCAGGGCCGGTGAGGGCTGCGTCCATCCGGTAGTGGCTCATTGCGCCGCTGATGGACATGTCGCCGAAGCAGGCGCGGAACTTGCCGAAATCTTCGAGCGAGCGGGCGGCCTCATGAGCTTCGATCGACGTCCAGACGACGTTGAAGGTGAATTTCGAGGGGTTTTCCACTCCGCGTCCGAAACTGGCCGAGACCACGCCCTCGCAGGCGGCAAGGTGGGCGACGCCGGTTTCACGCATGGCGGCCGCGAACTGATCTTCCGCGCCCGGGCGTACTTCGATTTCGGCGATTTCCAGCAGCATTTCCTAACTCCCTCTCGCAGCCAGTGAACCGGCGGGCAGGGGGATGGTCAAGCTGCGCGGCCAAGTGATCGCCTCGGCGGGCGACATCTATGACCCCACGAAAAAGGGCGCACCTCGCGGCGCGCCCTTTCCTTGTTCGGTATGGCTGAAGATCAGCGCGGCAGCAGGCTGGCGCCCATCAGCACTTCGTCGACCGAGCGGGCGCACTGGCGGCCCTCGCGGATCGCCCAGACGACCAGCGACTGGCCGCGGCGCATGTCGCCGCAGGCGAAGATCTGCTCGTCGCTGGTCTGGTACTTGAGCATGTTGGCCTTGACGTTGCCGCGCGGGTCCAGCTCGACGCCGGACTGGTCAATCATGCCGGTCTTGCGCGGGCCGGTGAAGCCCATGGCGAGGAAGATCAGGTCCGCCTGCAGCGTGAATTCGCTGCCGGGCACTTCCGTCATCTTGCCGCCCGCCCACTCGACGCGGACGCATTCCAGGCCGGTGACGTCGTTGCTGCCGACGACGCGCTTGGTCAGGATCGACCAGTCGCGGTCCGCGCCTTCTTCGTGGCTGGAGGACGTGCGCAGCTTGAGCGGCCAGAACGGCCATGACATTGCCTTGTCTTCCATCACCGGCGGCTTGGGCATGATTTCCAGCTGGGTGACCGAAGCCGCGCCCTGGCGGTTGGAGGTGCCCACGCAGTCCGACCCGGTATCACCGCCGCCGATGACGATGATGTGTTTGCCGGTGGCGGAGATCGTGCCGCGCGGGGCGGCGCGCAGTTCGTCGTCGCCGGCGTTGCGCTTGTTCTGCTGGGTCAGGAATTCCATCGCCGGACGCACGCCCGGCAGTTCCGCGCCGGGGATGTCCAGACGGCGGGCTTCCTCGGCGCCGCCGGCGAAGACCACGGCGTCGAAGTTCTCCTTCAGTGAAGCGACCGAGACGGTCACGCCCACTTCGGTGGAGGTCTTGAACACCACGCCTTCGGCTTCCATCTGCGCCGCGCGGCGATTGATGAGGTGCTTCTCCATCTTGAAGTCGGGGATGCCGTAGCGCATCAGCCCGCCGACCCGGTCGTTCTTCTCGAATACCGTGACGGAGTGGCCGGCGCGTGCCAGCTGCTGGGCGCAGGCAAGGCCCGCCGGGCCCGAACCCACCACCGCGACCGACTTGCCGGTGCGCTTTGCGGGCGCCTGCGGGGTGATCCAGCCTTCGGTCCATCCCTTGTCGACGATCGCGCATTCGATCGACTTGATGGTCACCGGCTCGTCGATGATGTTGAGCGTGCAGGCTGCCTCGCACGGGGCGGGGCAGATACGGCCGGTGAATTCCGGGAAGTTGTTGGTCGAGTGGAGGACCTCCAGCGCGTTGCGGAAGTCGTCCTCGTAGACCAGGTGGTTCCAGTCCGGAATGATGTTGTTGACCGGGCAGCCGGTATGGCAGTGCGGCACGCCGCAGTTCATGCAGCGCGATGCCTGGTCCTTGAGCGCCTGGGGTGCGAGCGGGATGACGAACTCGTTGTAGTTCTTCAGCCGCGCGTCAACCGGACCGTACTTGCGGTCGTGGCGGTCAAGCTCGAGAAAGCCGGTTTCCTTACCCATCGTATGCGTATCCCAATTATTCTGCTGCGACCGAGGCGGCTTCGAGGCGTTCAGCCTCAAGCAGCCTGAGTGCCTTCGCGTAGTCGCGCGGCATCACCTTGACGAACTTGCCCAGTGCGTTGCTCCAATCGTCGAGCAATGCGCGGGCCCGTTTCGAGCCGGTGTGCAGGTGGTGGCGTTCGAGCAGGATGCGCAGGCGCTCCGCATCGTGGCGCAGCGGGTCGCCCATGCCCAGGTCGTTGACCCCGACGGTGCGCTGTTGCGGACGGCCGGTGCCCTCGTCCTCGTCCGCTTCGGGCGAGATCGGCAGCAGGTCCACCATCGAGCCGTTGACCAGCTTTTCGAACTGGCCGTCCTCGTCGTAGACATAGGCGATGCCGCCGGACATGCCCGCCGCGAAGTTGCGGCCGGTCTTGCCCAGAACGGTGACCACGCCGCCGGTCATGTACTCGCAGCCATGATCGCCGCAGCCTTCGACCACGGTGATCGCGCCCGAGTTGCGGACAGCGAAACGCTCACCGCCGACGCCGTTGAAGAACGCCTCACCGGAAACCGCGCCGTAAAGCACGGTGTTGCCGACGATGATGTTCTTGAGCGGATCACGGTCGACGTGGCCGGGCTGGCGCACGATCACGCGGCCACCCGACAGACCCTTGCCGACATAGTCGTTGGCATCGCCGGTCAGGTCGAGCGTGACGCCGTGGGCAAGCCAGGCGGCGAAGCTCTGGCCGGCGACACCGGTGAGCTTCACGTTGATCGTGTTGTCGGGCAGGCCGGCATGGCCGTAGCGCTTGGCGACTTCGCCCGAGAGCATCGCGCCGACCGTGCGGTTGACGTTGATGATGGACTTTTCGATGCGCACGGCTGCGCGGTTTTCCAGAGCGTCGGTGGCCGCTTCGATCAGCTGGTTGTCGAGCGCGTGCTCAAGCCCGTGATCCTGCGTCTGCGACCAGTTGAGCGAGGGACCGTCACCCAGCGGAGCCTGGTAGAGCAGCTTCGACAAGTCGACGCCCTTGGCCTTCCAGTGAGTTACCGCCTTCTTCATGTCGAGCATGTCCACGCGGCCGACCATCTCGGGGATGGTGCGGAAGCCCAGCTCGGCCATGATCGCGCGCAGTTCCTCGGCGACGAAGAAGAAGTAGTTGATCACATGCTCGGGCTGGCCGGTGAAGCGGCCGCGCAGGATCGGGTCCTGCGTCGCCACGCCCACCGGGCAGGTGTTGAGGTGGCACTTGCGCATCATGATGCAGCCCGCTGCGATCAGCGGGGCGGTGGCGAAGCCGAACTCGTCCGCGCCCAGAAGCGCGGCCACGGCAACGTCGCGCCCGGTGCGCAGGCCGCCGTCGGCCTGCACCACCACGCGGCTGCGCAGGTTGTTGAGCAGCAGCGTCTGCTGGGTTTCGGCCAGGCCGATTTCCCAGGGGCTGCCCGCGTGGGTCAGCGACGTCAGCGGCGAAGCGCCGGTGCCGCCTTCATAGCCCGAGATCGTGATGTGATCGGCGCGGGCCTTGGAAACACCAGCCGCGACCGTACCGACGCCCACTTCGGACACCAGCTTGACCGAGACGCGCGAAGTCGGGTTCACGTTCTTGAGATCGTGAATGAGCTGCGCGATGTCTTCGATCGAGTAGATGTCGTGGTGCGGCGGCGGCGAGATCAGGCCGACGCCCGGCGTCGAGTGGCGGGTCGCACCGATGGTCTTGTTGACCTTGTCGCCCGGCAACTGGCCGCCTTCGCCGGGCTTGGCGCCCTGTGCCATCTTGATCTGGATGTCGTCGGCGTTGACCAGGTATTCGGTGGTGACGCCGAAGCGGCCCGAGGCGACCTGCTTGATCGACGAGCGCATGGTGTCGCCGTTGGCCATCGGCTTGAAGCGGCTGGGGTCCTCGCCGCCTTCGCCGGTGTTCGACTTGCCGCCGATGCGATTCATCGCCACGGCCAGCGTGGTGTGCGCTTCCCAGCTGATGGAGCCGTAGCTCATCGCGCCAGTGGCGAAGCGCTTGACGATCTCGGCGGCCGGTTCGACCTCGTCGATGTCGATCGCTTCGGCGGCCTTGAATTCCAAAAGGCCCCGGATCGTGAGCATGCGTTCCGACTGGTCGTTGATGGTCTGCGCGAACTGGCGGTACTTTTCAGGCACGTTGCCGCGCACGGCGTGCTGGAGCAGGCCGATGTTCTCGCTCGTCCAGGCGTGTTCCTCGCCGCGTACGCGCGCGCCGTAGATGCCGCCCACGTCGAGCATCGACTTGTAGATCGGATCGTCGCCGTAGGCTGCCGAATGGCGGCGCACGGTTTCTTCTGCGATCTCCGCCAGGCCGGCACCTTCGATGGTGGTGGCGGTGCCGTTGAAGTACTTGTCGACGAAAGCGGTGGACAGGCCGACCGCGTCGAAGATCTGCGCGCCGCAGTACGACTGGTAGGTCGAGATGCCCATCTTGGACATGACCTTGCGGATGCCCTTGCCCACGGCATAGACGTAGTTCTTCGCCGCCTGCTCCGCCGTTACCGGCAGGTTCTTGCGCACGCGGATCGACTCGATCGTCTCAAGCGCGAGGTAGGGGTTGATCGCTTCGGCGCCGTAGCCCGCTAGGGCGCAGAAGTGGTGCACTTCGCGCGCTTCGCCGGTTTCCACGACGAGGCCGGTCTGCATGCGCAGGCCCTGACGCACGAGGTGGTGATGCACCGCCGCCGTCGCCAGCAGCGCCGGCATCGGCACGCGGTCCGGGCCCTGCGCACGGTCGGACAGGACAAGGATGTTCTTGTCCGCCAGCACGGCTTCGGTCGCGGCCCAGCACATTTCCTTGATCGACTGCTCAAGGCCGGCGGCCCCGCTTGCAGCGTCCCAGGTCATGTCGATGGTGCCGGTGCGGAAAGCGCCGTCAAGCGCGGCTTCCACCGAGCGGATCTTGGCAAGGCCAAGGTCGGTCAGGATCGGCTGGCTGGCTTCCAGGCGCTTGTGCGTGCCGGCATCGTGACCCAGCAGGTTCGGGCGCGGGCCGATCATGGTGACCAGGCTCATCACCAGTTCCTCGCGGATCGGGTCGATCGGCGGGTTGGTGACCTGAGCGAAGTTCTGCTTGAAGTAGTCGTACAGCAGGCGCGACTTCGACGACAGCACCGGGATCGGCGTGTCGGTGCCCATCGAGCCAAGCGGATCGTCGGCATTGACGGCCATCGGTTCGAGGAAGCGGGTGACGTCTTCCTGCGTGTAGCCGAAGGCCTGCTGGCGATCGAGAAGCGTGCCGGTGGCCTTGGGCAGTTCGGCCAGTTCCGGCTCGATCACGTCGAGGTCGGCCAGCTTGTACTGCGCCTGGGTCAGCCACTTTTCGTAAGGCTCGGCCTCGGCCAGCTTGGTCTTGATTTCCTCGTCTTCGATGATCCGGCCTTCTTCGAAGTCGATCAGCAGCATGCGGCCGGGCTGGAGACGCCACTTGCGCACGATGTTGTCTTCCTTGATCGGAAGGACGCCGCTCTCGGACGCCATGACGCAGATATCGTCGTCGGTGACGAGGAAGCGCGCGGGGCGCAGGCCGTTGCGGTCCAGCGTGGCGCCGATCTGGCGGCCATCGGTGAAGGCGACGGCGGCAGGGCCGTCCCACGGCTCCATCAGGGCGGCGTGGTATTCGTAGAATGCGCGGCGTTCCGCGGTCATCAGCGGGTTGCCCGACCATGCCTCGGGGATGAGGATCATCATCGCATGGGCAAGGCTGTAGCCGCCCGCGAGCAGCAGCTCAAAAGCGTTGTCGAGGCAGGCAGTGTCCGACTGGCCGTGCGGGATCAGCGGCCACATCTTGTCGAGATCGGCGCCGAGCAGTTCGGATTCCATCGTGCGGCGGCGCGCGTTCATCCAGTTCACGTTGCCGCGAACCGTGTTGATCTCGCCGTTGTGCGCCATGAAGCGGAACGGGTGCGCCAGCTTCCAGCTCGGGAAGGTGTTGGTCGAGAAGCGCTGGTGCACGAGGCCCAGTGCCGAGACGAACTCGGGGTTGCGCAGGTCGTCGTAGAACGAGCCGACCTGAGTCGCCAGCAGCAGGCCCTTGTAGACGATCGTGCGGCTGGAGAAGCTGGGCATGTACAGCTCGGTCAGGCCGGGCATGTCATGCTTGACGGCCAGCGCCTTGAGCGGGTTCTGCGTCTGCTTGCGGATCGCCAGGATCTTGCGCTCGAAAGCGTCCTGGTCGGCGCAGCTTTCACCGCGTCCGACGAAGCACTGGCGGATCACCGGCATCGATTCGAGCACGGTCTTGCCCAGGCCGTCCAGCGTCACCGGCACGTCGCGCCAGCCAATCAGGTGCTGGCCTTCCTTCTTGATGAACTTCTCGAAGATCGCGACGATCATCTCACGCGAAGCATCGTCCTGCGGCAGGAAGCACATGGCTACGCCGTAGTCGCCCGCTTGCGGCAGTTCGAGGCCTTCGCCGGCCGCCCAGGTGCGGAAAAGCTGGTCGGGAAGCTGAGTCAGAATGCCTGCACCGTCGCCCAGCAAAGGGTCGGCACCCACCGCACCGCGGTGGTCGATGTTTTTCAGAATTTCCAGTGCCTGGGTAATGATCGCGTGGTTTTTCTGGCCTTTGATATGGGCGACGAAGCCCACACCGCATGCATCGTGTTCGTTACGCGCGTCATAGAGGCCCTGGGGCTTAGGAAATCCCATCGATATAAACCCATCCTGTCACATTTTTTCAAATGGGGTCTACCGCGCTTGCCCGCAGTCGCGCACGAATCGTGCGACGACCTCACGTAGTCTCACGCGGCACATGACCCCACGGTCCCCATGACGATTGAAGGACGGTTTTGCAACTGCGAACGCAGCCTTCGCGCAGGATTGAGTGCTTGATCGGCAGAATCTACGGCATTTTATTATATACAAACCCCGCCCGGGCCCTGTCTGAAAGGGGCCTGGGCGGGGCTTGGCGCATTTTCTGTGGCTGGAATCGACCCGATGGAACGGGTCGCCGGCCGGATCAGGCTGCGCCGCTCATGCGCTGTAGCGTGGCGAGGGCGTCGCGCAGGGCCTTTTCGGTGGCTTCCTGTTCGGGACGCGCGTCGGGGCTGTCGAACAGGCGTTCTGAAGCGGCGGTGTCGGTCATCGGGGAAGGGGCCAGCGTCGGGCGTGAGAAGGGAACGGCTTCGCGCGCTTCCTGCCCGAGCAGGTCATGGACGGTGCCGCGCTCGTCGGTTTCGTCCTCGAAGCCCTCGACCTCGGCGAACCGGCGCTGCGGGGCGGCGGCGTGGCGCGACAGGTTGAGGAGCGAGGAATAGCCCTGCTGCAGCACGACTTCCTCGTCGCTCTCGCCTTCCTCTTCTGCCGTGAACGGGCTGACCGGGAAGGATGCAGGAGCAAAAGAAGCCTCCACATCATGCTCGCCGTGCTGTTCGAACGGCGTGTCGAGCGAGGTCAGGCCGATATGACGCGGGGGAATGTAGCCGGGCAAGGCCTCGTCGCTGCCGTAATCCTCGGCGTAGTCCTCAAAGGTGACGGGGCGCAGGGCAGCGGGAATCGACTGGTGTGGATCGAACCCGGCGCCGAAATCTTCTGCGGCAGGCGCGTCCTGCACCGGCGCGAACGGTGCATCGATAGTTTCCCCGAATGCCGCGTCGCTTTCGATCGCCGGCGGAGTGAACGAGGCGACATTGGAGAATGGTTCGGGGGCGAGGCGCTCGAACGAAGGCGGCGTGAATTCGGCCGAAGCGGTGTCCGCCGGCGGCACTTCGCGCAAAGGGGTGAATTCCACCGCGATGGGGAAATCGGCCACCTCGGCAGCGCGTCGGGCCTGCTCGCGGCGCCCGGCCATGGCAAGGGCGAGCCGCTCGAGCAGTTCGACGTGCGAGAGATCGTCGAGGTTGGCCTCGGCGATTCGGCTGGATGCCTGCTGCTCGGACGAGACGAGGGCTTCCTGCGCGGGGATGGCGTCTTCGGACGTTTCGTCGGGCTGGAAAGCGTCTTCGGCGAACGGCTGCGGCGCGGCGATATCGTCCTCGGCAGCGGCGGGCGCGTCCTCGATGTCGGACACGATCGTCGGCGCATCGAAGGCGTTTTCCGCCCAGGTGCCGATTTTGCTCACGTTTTCGGGCTCGTCGGTTTCGACTTCATCCGCTTCGATCTGGGCGGAGAAGGAAACTGCCTGCGGAGCCTCTTCCTTGCTCCAGGCGCCCGAATGCAGGCGCGGCAGCAACTTGAAACCGGGTTCGGCGAAGGCGGGCTCTGCGGGGACGCTGGAAACCTCGCGTGAGTAGGCTTCGAACAGGCGGTTTGTGACCGGTGCGAAGGGATGGTCGCTGGGCAGTTCGACGTCGGTGGTCTTTACGGCGCCTTCGATGTCATCGGCCTCGCGGTTGAGCTGGGCCTGGAACACTTGCTGGAAAACCTGCGCGTCCGCCGGGATGGAGGGCGCGAAGTTGACGCGGTTGTCCTGCTCGGGCTCGTGCCATGCCGCTTCGGCGTCCAGCCAGGCCGGCAGGTCGGCGCCGTCGTCGACGGCTTCGAGGCTCGGCGCGCGCGGGGTGGGCCGGAAAGCGGGGTCGCCGGACGCGGAGTGATCGAAACCGTCGATGTCGAATTCGGCGACGTTCAGGATCTGGGCGTCGAGGATGGGCGTCTCACGGCCGGGGATCGGTGCGCGGTCCTCATACGTGCTGACATCGTCCTCGGTGTTAAGCGCCAGCGCGCGGCGGCGGCCGGGGATACGGCCCGCGCGGACGACTTCTGCCGGCTGTGTTTCGACCGGAGCGGTTTCGGCCGTCTCGGCGGCGTCTTCAAGTGGGGCTTCGGCGGTTTCGGAATCGTCGGAAGTCAGCTGCTGCGCCGGGCGGCTGCGTTCATGCGCAACCTCGGGACGGGCGATCCGGCGAGCGATGACAGCGCCGATCGCCGCGCCAAGGCCGGTCATCGCCAGAGCCAGCAGGATGCGCGTGGTGGTACCGAGCGGCGGTGCGGCCATCGGGATCACCTTGTGGATGCCGGTGGCCAGGACCAGACCTTCGATCGCCTGTGGGCTGACCATGATGCTGCCAAGCCCGAACAGGGCCCCGCACCAGAGTGCCACGATCGCCGGGAACAGCGGGTGACGGCTGATCGGCTCTGCGCCTGCGTTCCTGCGTTTTTGCTCGGCCACTGATCTTACCTCGTGATGTCTTTTTTCGTTGGACCCGCTTGCTTGTGCCATCACTTTCGTCAGGCGGCGGCTTCGAGCCCACTTTGAGCGGACTGTGGTGCCAGCATTTGGTAAACGAGAGGATAACGACGGGCATTGTACGCCCAATCGTGGCGGGTTTCGACATGTTCTCGGCCTGCGCGGCGGTATGCGTCCCACTCACCGCGCTCTTCCAGCAGCCGCCCCAGCGAATCGGCGCAGGCTTTCGGATCGTCCGGCGTGAACAGTACACCGGTCTTGCCGTCGGTCACCAGTTCGCGGTGGCCCCCTACGTCGCTTGCCGCCACCAGCTTGCCCTGCGCCATCGCCTCGAGCGGTTTGAGCGGGGTCACCAGATCGGTCAGCCGGCTGCGTTTGCGCGGGTAGGCCATGACGTCGCACAGCGCATAGTAACGGTCGACCTCGTGATGCGGCACCCGGCCGACGAAGCGAATCGCGTCTGCCGCCGGAGATGCCGCCGCTTGCGCGCGCAGAGCCTCTTCACGCGGGCCGCCGCCTACCAGCAGCAGCCGGGCATCGGGCTGGCGGGCGACGAGATGGGGCATCGCCTCGATCAGGTCGTCGAGCCCCTCGTAATCGTAGAAGCTGCCGATGAATCCGATCACCGGGCAGGGACCGTTCGGGCCGTCGAAGCCTAGCTCGCGGGCCAGTTCCGGGTCGCGGGGCAGGGGGCTGCCGAACAGTTCGAGGTCCACGCCGTTGGGCATGACGGTGATCTTGCCTTCCGGGGTGCCGCGAAGCGCAAGGTCGCGGCGCAGGCCCTCGCAGATCGTCACCACCGCATCGGCGCTGCGCACCACATGGCTTTCGAGCATCCGCGTCAGGCGATATTTCAGCGAACCTTCGCTACCGGTGCCGTTTCCGACCGCCGCATCTTCCCAGAAGGCGCGAATCTCGTAGACCAGCGGAATCCCGTATTTTCGCGCCACGCGCAGGGCCGCCTGGCCGCACAGGACCGGGGAATGGGCGTGGATCACGTCCGGGCGCCATTCCTTCACGACGCGCTCTATCGCCCGCGCGAAGAGGGCGATCTCGCGCCATTCCAGAAGGCCCGGCAGGCCAGAGGCGCTGCCGCCGGTGCGGTGGAAAAGGAGACCGTCATGTTCCTCGACCGCGGCTTCGTCGGCGGCGTCCACCTTGTTGTAGCGCGGGCCGGTGACGCTGCGCACCTCAAGCCCCAGTGCCTGCTGGGCCCTGAGAATCGCACGGGTGCGAAAAGTGTAGCCGCTGTGGATCGGCAATGAATGGTCGAGTACGTGAAGAATGCGGGTCATGGCGTAATTCCTAGCTTGCGAACGCTTAACGCGCCGTCAACTCGAGTTTGCTATTGCACCGCCCAGATGGTCGACATCCTTGCCCTTGCCCTGTCCCATGGACTGCTGCTGCTTGCTGCCTGGCGGCTGCTATGGCGGCCCGATCTCGATGTCGAGGAACGGGGAGAGCCGCAAGGCGAAGTGCCGAAGTCCACCAGCCGCATCCCGATTCGCGGGGCCCCCCGGGTCATGCGGACCGGACGGCCCGCCGATGGCGAATCGGGGGAAAGCGATGCTTAACCTCGGCCTGACCGCGTTCTTCGGCATCATGATCCTGCTGGGCTTCAAGCGGCCGTTCCTGTGGGTGCTGTGCTACCTTTACGTCGATATCGTTGCGCCGCAGCTGATCTCGTGGGGCTTCCTCACGCAGATGCCGACCTCGCTGATCGCTTTCGCGGCCGCGTTCCTGGGCTGGCTGATCTTCGACGACAAACGCGATTCGCGCTTTACCTGGCGGCAGGGCCTGCTGGCCGCGCTGCTGGTCTATTGCGGCATAAGTACCCTCACCGCCGATTACCCGGTCGAGGCGCTGACCAAATGGTCGTGGGTGTGGAAGGCGCTGGTCTTCGCGATGTTCCTGCCGCTGACCCTGCGCACTCGTCTGCGGATCGAGGCCGTTGCGCTTGCCATGGTGCTCTCTGCCAGCGCGCTGATCATCGACGGCGGCCTGAAGACCGCGATGGGCGGCGGCGGCTATGGCTCGCTCATCATCTTCATCGAAAACAATACCGGCCTTTACGAAGGCTCGATCATTTCCTGCGTGGCCATCGCCATCATCCCGATCGCGATCTGGCTGGCGAAATATGGCACGATCTTCCCTGCCGACTGGCGGGTCTGGACCTTCACCATCGCGTTGATCTTCGCCTGCTCGCTGATCCCGGTGGGGACGCAGGCGCGTACCGGCCTGATCTGTCTGGGCATTCTTTGCGTGCTGTATCTGCGGACTTCGAAGCACCGCTTCGTCATCATGGCAGGCATGACGCTGGCGCCGATGCTGGCGGTGCCGTTCCTGCCCGCATCCTACCTCGCCCGCATGAACACCATCGAGAATCACCAGTCAGACCAGTCGGCGGGGACGCGAATCGGCGTGTGGAAGTGGACCATGGGCTATGCCAAGGACCACCCGCTGGGCGGCGGCTTCGAAGTCTACATGTCGAGCAAGGTCGAATACGACACCGTCTCCAGCCAGACGAGCGGCAGCAACGTGACGATTTCACGCACCCGCGTGGTCGAGGAAGGCCGTGCCTTCCACTCAAGCTATTTCGAGATGCTGGGGGAACAGGGCTTGCCCGGCCTGGCGCTGTGGCTGACGCTGCAGATATCGGGCCTTGTCCAGATGGAGATGATCCGCCGCCGCTGGAAGGACCGCACCGGCCCGGACGAAGCCTGGGCCGCCCCGCTCGCCGTTGCGCTGCAACTGGCCCAGGTGGTCTATCTGATCGGCTCGCTGTTCGTGGGCATCGCCTTCCAGCCGTTCATCCTGATGCTGATCGGGCTTCAGTGCGGGCTGTGGAGCTACCTCAAGCGGATATCGGGGCCAGAACGTGCCCAGCGCCAAGGCGCCCGCAAGATGCAGGTGCGGGTTCCCGCTGCGGGATAGGAATCGGCTCGCCTCAAAACGTTTGCGCTTTCCTTCCCGCCATCCTTAACATTAACCAGCATCGGCCGTTATCGTCTTTAATGGCGCGGTTCGCGCGGCATGACGCAAGGTTGCCTTGGTACAAAGACTTACGGGACAATCCTGCGTTTACGGCAAATTAACCTTTAATGATCATTGGTCATATGGTTAATACACGGCAATGTCCCTAAAGGTCGCGAGAGCACCGTGGACATCGGGGCAAGAAGGACACTGACCCATGCGAGTGCTGCTGATCGAGGATGAACCGACCACGGCCCGGGCTATCGAGCTCATGCTGACGGCGGAGGGTTTCAACGTCTACTCCACCGATCTTGGCGAAGAAGGCCTCGATCTGGGCAAGCTGTATGACTACGACATCATCCTGCTCGACCTGAATCTGCCTGACATGCACGGCTACGACGTGCTCAAGAAACTGCGCGTCGCCAAGGTGCAGACGCCGGTGCTGATCCTGTCGGGCATCTCGGAGATGGACAGCAAGGTCCGCTCGTTCGGCTTCGGCGCGGACGACTATGTGACCAAGCCGTTCCACCGCGAGGAACTGATTGCCCGCATCCACGCCGTGGTGCGCCGTTCGAAGGGCCACTCGCAGTCGGTCATCCGCACCGGCAAGCTGGTCACCAACCTCGACGCCAAGACGGTCGAAGTCGATGGCGCCCGCGTGCACCTGACCGGCAAGGAATACGCGATGCTGGAACTGCTCAGCTTGCGCAAGGGCACCACGCTGACCAAGGAAATGTTCCTCAACCACCTTTACGGCGGCATGGACGAGCCCGAACTCAAGATCATCGACGTCTTCATCTGCAAGCTGCGCAAGAAGCTCGCTCACGCCTGCGGCGGCGCCAACTACATCGAGACGGTATGGGGCCGCGGCTACGTGCTGCGCGATCCCGACGAGGCTGCCGAAGCGGCCTGATCGGTACGAAACGACCCTGCACCCCTTGCAGGACAACGGCGGCCTGCCCTCTCGAGGGGCGGGCCGTTTCTTTTGGGGGGTTAGACCAGCAGCGCCACAATCGACAGCAGTGATGCCGTCACCACTGCGTTCAGTGCCATGCCCAGGCTGGCCAGCGCGCCGGCGGTCGCATTCACCTGGAACGCCCGCGCCGCGCCGATCCCGTGCGCGGTGACGCCCACCGCGAAGCCGCGTGCGCGGTAATCGCGGATGCCCAGGGCGTTGAGCATCGGGGTTGCCGTCATCGCGCCCGATACGCCCGCGAACATCACGATGACCGCGGCCAAAGCGGGAATTCCGCCCAACTGTCCTGCTACCGACATGGCGACGGGGTTGGTCGTCGCGCGCGGGGCAATCGAGGCGAGGATTTCGCGCGGCGCGCCGAACAGCGACAGGATGCCTACCGCACTGACGATCGATGTCACCGCGCCCGCTCCCAGCGCCAGTGCGATTGGCGCGGCCAGTCGGCGGATACGCGCGCGCTCGGCCCAGATCGGCACGGCAAGGCCGACGACGGCAGGCCCCAGCAGGAAGCTGAGCGGCATCGTCGCGGCCTTGTACGCGGCATAGGGCGTGCCGGTGACCAGCAGCAGGCCGATCAGCGCCGGGGTAGACCACAGGACCGGATGGCACAGCGGATGGCGCCCGCTGCGCTTCGAGGCGGTGTCGAACAGTTCGAAGACGCCCAGCGTCACCGTCAGCCAGAACAGCGGCGCGGCCAGCATGGCGACATCGTTCACGCGGCGATGCTCTCAGGCTTTGCCCCGGTTTCCGTGCCGTCCTCGGGTACGAACCGGACCAGCGCCCAGCGGAACACCAGTGCCGTCACCGCGAGCGTCAGCGCCATCGACGCGGCAGTCGCCACGATCAGGCCGATCCCATAGCGCGCCATTAGCGCCCCCTCGTCGATCAGGCCGACGCAGGCTGGTACGAACATGATCGCCAGATGTGCGGTGAGCCAGCCGGTCACCGCCACCAGCGCGGGCCGCTCTGCCCGGAAGGCGGCCAGCCAGCCGACCAGCAGGATCATGCCGATGACCGTCCCGGGCAGGGCCAGTCCGGTCAGGCGGTGAACGGCCTCGCCGGCAAGCTGGCAGGCGAGAAGCAGGAAGATGGAGTGCAACATTCCCCTCGGTTAAGCAGGCGGGCGCAGGCGTTGGCAATGCCAAACTTGGGCCCGTCCATGCGGCGGAGTTGCGCCGCGCAACTTCGCCGCTCTCCAAGCGGCGTATCGCCCCTCTTTATTGACTGGCGCGCCCATGAGTGTCAGTGGCGCGCGCCATGACGGCACACAAATCCGGCGATCCGACCACGCTCAACCGCCTCTACGGCCGCGCCAAGGGCAAGCCCCTGCGCGCCGCGCAACAGGCCCTGGTCGATGACCTGCTCCCGCGCATCTCCGTACCCGAAGAAGGTCCAGTCACGGCGACCGCCCTGTTCGGCAGCGACCGCCCGTTCCACTTCGAGATCGGCTTCGGCGGCGGCGAACACATGGCTGCCCGCGCCGACATGCTGCCCGACCACGGCTTCCTGGGCGCGGAACCGTTCCTTAACGGCGTGGCGCAAGCGCTGACCCATGTGAGCGGAGATAACGGCGCACACCCGCCGATCGGCAACGTGCGCATCCACCACGGCGACGCGCTGGAAGTGCTGGCGCGGATTCCCGACGGGTCGCTGTCGTTCCTCTATCTCCTCCACCCGGACCCATGGCCCAAGGCCCGCCACGCCAAGCGCCGGATGATGAACGACGGCCCGGTGGACATGTTCGCCGCCAAGCTGAAGCCGGGCGGAGAATTCCGCTTCGGCACCGACCATGACATCTACGTGCGCCATGCGCTGATGGTCATGCAGCGCCATACCGACCAGTTCGAATGGCTCTGCGAAAAGCCCGGTGATTTTCAGGTCCGCCCCGCCGGCTGGCCCGAGACGCGCTACGAAACCAAGGCGCGGACCGTGTACGGCCATGAGGTCTGGTACTTTCGGTATAGGCGCAAGTAAGGGGAAGACCTGGGGCCATCGCCCCAGACCCCGGTACTGTCGACGCTGAGCGCGCAATAGCGTAGCGCAGCCGGCTTCTTATTCTAAGCTTGTTGGAAGCAGGAATATAGCCTGCGGCGCAGAGGGGGCGACTTTGCGTAAATAGCCCGGCGCATATGCGCACGCGGCGATGACGGGATCGGGGTGCAGGGGCGATGGCCCCTGCATTTCTCCCCTTTAACCCCAAGCCTTCAAACTCAGCCGGTGATCCCGGCCGCCGCCAGCACGGCGCTGGTCAGCACATCGGGCGCAAGCGCCGTCATCGGCACGATCTGCACCGGCTTTTCCATGCCCAGCAGCATCGGCCCGATCGACGTCGTGCCGCCGATCTCGCGCAGCAGCTTGGCCGAGATGTTGGCCGACTGCAGGCCCGGCATGATCAGCACGTTCGCCGGAGCCGTCAGGCGGCTGAACGGGTAGAGTGCCATCACCTTCGGGTTCAGCGCCGCATCCGGTGCCAGTTCGCCCTCGTACTCAAAGTCCGGCTGCTGCTGGTCGAGGATGTGGATCGCCTCACGCGTTGCATCCAGCCACTTGCCTGCGGGGTTGCCGAAGGTGGAGTAGCTGAGGAACGCGACGCGGGGTTCGTGGCCCAGCTTGCGGGCCACGGCTGCCGTTTCGGTGGCGATGACGGCCAGTTCCTCGGCGCTGGGACGTTCGTTGATCGTGGTGTCGGCCATGAACACCGTGTGGTTCTTGCCCACCAGCATGTGGATGCCGAAGGGCAGTTTGCCTTCCGCTGGGTCCAGCACGCGGCGCACTTCCTTCATGGACTGCGCGAAGGGACGGGTCATGCCGGTGATCATGGCATCGCCCGCGCCCAGCTTGAGCAGGCCGGAAGCGAAGATGTTGCGGTCGGTGTTGACCATGCGCTGCACGTCGCGCTTCAGGAAGCCGCGGCGCTTGAGGCGTTCGTAAAGCATTTCCACCATCGGGGCGACGTGTTCGGAGACCATCGAATTCTCGATGTGGTAGCTCTCCGGGTTGGGCACGCCCAGTTCGGCCATCTTGTCGAGGATGACCTGGGTGCGGCCCACCAGCACGGGTTCGCCATAACCGAAATCGCGGTACTGGATCGCAGCGCGCAGGACCACTTCGTTGTCGGCCTCGGCGAAGATCACCCGCTTGGGGTTGGCCTTCACCTCGTCGTAGACGCGCGTCAGCACCGAAGTGGTGGGGTTGAGGCGGGCTTTGAGCTGGTGGCGATAAGCCTCGAAGTCCTCGATCGGCTTTTGCGCAACGCCAGATTCCATCGCCGCCCTGGCGACGGCCATGGGGACGACTTCCATCAGGCGCGGGTCGAACGGCGCCGGGATGATGTAGTCGCGGCCGAACACCTGGGTCTCGCCGCCGTAGGCAGCGGCCACGTCCTCGTGGACCTGCTCGCGTGCCAGTTCCGCGATCGCGGTGGCGGCGGCGATCTTCATCTCTTCATTGATCGCGGTGGCCCGCACGTCGAGCGCGCCGCGGAAGATGAAGGGGAAGCCAAGCACGTTGTTGACCTGGTTGGGATAATCCGACCGGCCGGTAGCGACGATGGCGTCGGGACGCACGGCCTTGGCTTCGGGCGGGGTGATTTCCGGGTCCGGGTTGGCCATCGCGAAGATGATCGGCTCTGGCGCCATCGACTTGACCATGTCGGCAGTGACCGCGCCCTTGGCCGACAGGCCCAGGATCACGTCGGCACCAACGACGGCTTCGGCCAGGGTGCGGCGGTCGGTCATCACGGCGTGAGTCGACTTGAACTGGTCGACGCGCTCGCGGCCCGGATAGATTACGCCGCGCGTGTCGCAAACCAGGACGTTCTCGTGGCGCACGCCCATCGACTTGATGAGTGAGGTGCAGGCCAGTGCCGAAGCGCCCGCACCGTTCACCACCACCTTGACCTCATCCAGCTTGCGGCCGGTGATGAGGCAGGCGTTGATGAGACCGGCGGCGGCGATGATCGCGGTGCCGTGCTGGTCGTCGTGCATGACCGGGATGTTCATGCGTTCGCGCAGGGCCTGCTCGATGATGAAGCACTCGGGCGCCTTGATGTCTTCCAGGTTGATGCCGCCGAAGCTCGGCTCCATCATCGCGATGGCTTCGATCAGGGCGTCGGTGTCTTCGCTGGCCAGCTCGATGTCGATCGAATCGACGTCGGCGAAGCGCTTGAACAGGACGGCCTTGCCTTCCATCACCGGCTTGGATGCCAGCGCACCCAGATTGCCCATGCCCAGGATCGCGGTGCCGTTCGAGATGACGGCCACGAGGTTGCCCTTGGCGGTATAGTCGTAAGCGGTGGCGGGATCGTCGGCGATGGCCTGGACCGGCACGGCGACGCCCGGCGAATATGCCAGGCTGAGGTCGCGCTGGGTCGCCATCGGCTTCGAGGCGATGATCTCGATCTTACCCGGACGGATGGTGCTATGGTAGAACAGCGCTTCGCGATCGGTAAATTGGACCTTGGACTTATCGGACAAGTGTAATCTCCCCGGCTTCGCCTCGGGCCCTAACGAATCTGATGGCGACGCGATAGGGGAAAGGATGGCGCCCGCGCTTCCCAAGATGCGCGCCGCGGGGCTAACGCTTCCGATATGAGTGCCCCTGCGACCCCGATGATGACCCAGTACCTCGCCCTTCGCGAGGTCGCGGACGACTGCCTGCTGTTCTATCGCATGGGCGACTTCTTCGAATTGTTCTTCGACGATGCGAAGACCGCGAGCCAGGTGCTCGACATCGCGCTGACGACACGGGGCGAACATCAGGGCCAACCGATTCCGATGTGCGGCGTGCCGGTCCACGCGGCGGAAGGCTACCTTGCGCGGCTCATCAAGGCCGGCTGCCGCGTCGCCATTGCCGAGCAGACCGAAACTCCGGCCGAGGCGAAAAAGCGCGGCGGCTCGAAGGCGCTGGTGGCGCGCGATATCGTGCGTTTCGTTACGGCGGGAACGCTGACCGAGGAATCGCTGCTGGAGCCGCGCCGCGCCAATGTGCTGGCGGCGGCCTGCGAAGTACGCGGGGTGGTGGGCATCGCCTCGTGCGATATCTCGACCGGCCGCATGGAACTGGAAGAATGCGCGCCCGAGCGTCTGGCGGCAGCGCTGGCCCGGCTGGGGGCGAGCGAACTGGTGGCGCCCGATGGCTGGGACGCGGCGCCGGATGGGGTGATCGCGCGCGGGGCCCACGAATTTTCCTCCGACGGCGGCGATGGACGGCTCAAGCTGATCCACGGCGTCTCGACGCTCGACGGGTTCGGCGCCTTCAGCCGCGCCATGCTGGCGGCGGCGGGGGGCCTTATTGCCTACCTCGACCACGTCGGGCGGGGTAACCTGCCGCTGCTGCTCCCGCCAGAGGCCCGGTCCGGCGATGCCGCGCTGGCGATGGACGAGGCAACGCGCGCCAGTCTGGAAATTCTCGAATCGTCACAAGGCGGGCGCAAGGGCAGCCTGATCGACGCCATCGACCGCTGCGTGACGGGCGCCGGTGCGCGCCAGTTGGCGGACGATCTTTCCGCCCCCCTGACCGACCGCATGACGATTGCAGAGCGGCTGGAACTGGTCGAGTGGCTCCACGCCGACGCCCTGCTGCGCGATGACCTGCGCGCCGCGCTGCGGGCGCTGCCGGACGTGGGCCGCGCGCTGGGCCGGGTGGTGGCGGGGCGCGGTTCTCCGCGCGATCTCGGCCAGCTTCGCGATGGACTCGCGGGTGCCCGCACCACTGGCGAGCGGCTGGCGAGGATGGACAATCTGCCGGTGCTGCTGGAGCGCCTGCTGCCGGCGCTGGGCGGACACGCTGAACTGGTCGATCACTTCGCCCGCGCGCTGGTGCAGAGCCCGCCTACCGAGCGCGGACAGGGCGGCTACATCGCCAGCGGCTATGACGCCTCGCTCGATGAACTGCGGGTGATGTCCGGCAATGCACGACGCGCCATCGCGGCGCTGGAGGCGAAGTACCGCGAGGAAACCGGCGTCGCCTCGCTCAAGATCAAGCACAACAATGTGCTGGGCTATTTCATCGAAGTGGCGCAGCGCCATGCCGACAAGCTGATGGAGCCGGATAGCGGCTTCTCTCACCGCCAGACGATGGCCGGCGCGATGCGCTTCAACGCCGTTGCCCTGCACGAAGAAGCTGCGCGCATCACTGAGGCCGGGGGCCATGCCCTCGCCGCCGAGGAGGGCCATTTCGAGACGCTGGTGGCGGAGGCCGTCGCTGCGCGCCAGTCCATCGCCCGCACCGCCGCCGCGCTTGCCCGCATCGACGTTGCAGCCGGGCAGGCCGAACGCGCGGCGGAAGGCGGCTGGAGCCGGCCGCAGGTGGTGGAAGGCATCTCGCTCGATATCGAGGGCGGGCGCCATCCGGTGGTCGAATCTGCGCTGAAGGCACAAGGCGAGCGATTCGTCGCCAATGATTGCCGCCTCGCCAGCCACGACCGGCTCTGGCTCATCGGCGGCCCCAACATGGGCGGTAAATCGACCTTCTTGCGCCAGAACGCGCTGATCGTGCTGCTGGCGCAGGCGGGCGGCTTCGTGCCCGCCAAGTCGGCGCGGATCGGCATGGTGGACCGTCTGTTCAGCCGCGTCGGGGCCTCCGACAACCTTGCGCGCGGGCGCTCGACCTTCATGGTGGAGATGGTGGAAACCGCCGCGATCCTCGCGCAGGCGACGGACCGCAGCTTCGTCATCCTTGACGAAGTGGGGCGCGGCACGTCGACGTATGACGGCCTCGCGCTGGCATGGGCGGTGGCCGAGGCTGTGCACGAAACCAACCGCTGCCGCTGCCTGTTCGCCACTCACTACCACGAACTCGCGCGGCTGGCGGAAACCTGCGAGGCGCTCTCGCTGCACCATGTTCGCGCGCGCGAGTGGAAAGGCGACCTCGTGTTGCTCCACGAATTGGCGAGCGGGCCGGCGGATCGCAGCTACGGTCTGGCCGTGGCGCGGCTTGCCGGCGTGCCGCCCAAGGTCATCAGCCGCGCCAAGTCGGTACTGGAAAAGCTGGAAAAGGCCCGCGCCGAAACCGGCGGACTAGCGGCTGGCCTTGGCGATCTGCCGCTGTTCGCCGCAGTTCAGGAAATCCGCCAGGCCCCGGCCGACGCCCTGCGCGACAAGCTGAACACGCTGGACGTCGATGCCATGTCCCCGCGCGACGCGCTCGAAATCCTGTACGATCTCAAGCGCGAGGCGGGCACGGAGTCTTAACCTTGGGCGCGGTATCCTGCGCCCATGATAGGTCCCAAGATCACCACTGTCTTTCGCAGCCGCTGGAATGCGCTGTTCTGGTCCGCAGGGGTACTTCTGACGGCCTATTGCTCGATCCCGTCACCGGATGATGACGATGGGCAGGATCAGGCCAAGACGATGCAGCAGATTACCGCGGCGCTGAAAACCCCGGCGACTACCGGCAACTGAGATTCGCAGACGACGATCAGGAATCGTCGTTCGCGAAATCCTCGTCTGCGGCATTGTTCTTGCCGTAGCGGCCTTCGAGGTCGTCCATCGTCTCCTCACCGTCATAGGCGGACATGTCGATGGTGCCGCTGGTGTCCATCTGGTTCATGTGATCAACGACATCTTCGATGTCATCCTCGTCCCGGATGCCGCCCTTGACCTTCTCGGTATCGCTGAGGCCTGGATTGCCTGAGGTACGGCCCTGCGCCTGCTCGGCTACTGACTGCGCCTGCGCTTCTTCGTCTTCCTGCTCGTCGTTCACCGTTTCGGGGGCGAGGTCGTCGGGGCGTTCGGTCATCGGGAAATCTCCTTTGCAGGAGTAACGGACGGGCCGAGCGCGGGGTTCCAGGGATCATCGAGGTTTGCGGGAAAAGAAAGGACCCGGGGCCATCGCCCCAGGCCCCGGGAATGTCTAGGCGGCGCGTGCAGGGCCGCTATTTTCCCTGCACTTACCTTCTCACTTGCTGGGAACCGGCACCTCACCGGAATAATCGTAGAAGCCCTTGCCCGACTTGCGGCCGTACCAGCCTGCCTCGACGTACTTCTGCAGCAGCGGAGCGGGGCGGTACTTCGGATCGCCGGTGGTCGCCTGGAACACCTTCATGATCTCGTACAGCGTATCTAGGCCCACGAAGTCCGCCAGCGTCAGCGGACCCATCGGGTGGTTGAGGCCGATCTTGCAGCCGGCGTCGATATCCTCGACAGAACCGATGCCTGCGCCCAGAACGAAGATCGCCTCGTTCAGCATCGGGCACAGGATGCGGTTGACGACGAAGCCGGGTTCGTCGCCGGCAAGGACCACGGTCTTGCCCAGCTTTTCACCGAACGCCTTCATTCGGTCGATCGTGTCCTGCGAAGTGGCGAGGCCGGGGATGACCTCGACCAGGCCCATGACCGGCACCGGGTTGAAGAAGTGCAGCCCGCAGAACCGCGCCGCGTCGGGCGAACTGGCAGCCATGCGCGTGATCGGGATCGAGCTGGTGTTCGATGCCATGATCGAATTGGCGCCCAGCACCTTGCCGGCGGCCTCGAAGATCTTGTGCTTGATATCCTCGCGCTCGGTGGCGGCCTCGATGATGAGATCGGCGCCCGACATCGCGGAGTAGTCGGCAGCGGGGGTGATGCGGGCCAGCAGCGCGTCGGCGTCGGCCTGGGTGATCTTTTCCTTGGCGACCAGCTTGGCAAGGCTCTTGGCGATGCCCGCCTTGCCCTTTTCGGCATTTTCCAGGCTCACGTCGGTCAGGACTACGTCCATGCCCTTGCTTGCCACGGTCTGGGCGATGCCTGCGCCCATGATGCCTGCGCCGATGATGCCGACTGTCTGCACTGCCAAACTCCCTCTAGAATTTAACCGGGCGCTTAACAGGTTGCGCCGTGAGAGGGAACCTAGCGATTATATCTATCGGTTCTGGCCGGGCACCCAAAGCACGTCATCCGCGCCGTTGGCATTCACCGCACGGGCCAGGACGAAGAGGTAATCGCTCAGCCGGTTTATATAGGCGAGCGCAGCAGGGTTGACCGGGGTGTCCGCCGCCAGCGCGGTGGCGCGGCGTTCGGCGGAGCGGGCAGATGCGCGGGCGATGTGCACGCGCGCCGCCGCCTCGCTGCCGCCGGGCAGGATGAAGCTGCGCAAGGGCGAGAGGTGATCGTTCACCGCATCGATCGCGGTTTCCAGCCAGTCCACCTGCGCAAGGACGATACGCAGCGTCATCTCGCCGGGGGCGAAGTCATCGCCCGGAGTCGCAAGGTCCGCGCCAAGGTCGAACAGGTCGTTCTGGATGCGCGTGAGGTTCGCGGCGTGGGGGCTGCCGGTCAGAGCGCAGACGGCGAGGCCGATCGCGCTGTTCGTCTCGTCCACCGCGCCGATCGCTTCCATGCGCGCGGCGTGCTTTGGCAGGCGCGATCCGTCGACGAGGCCGGTGGAGCCATCATCGCCGGTGCGGGTGTAGATCTTGTTGAGGCGGACCAAGGGCTTTCCTTAGGTTTTTTTTGGGGGGGGCTTCGACAAGCTCAGCCTGACCCTTCGACAAGCTCAGGGTGAGCGGAAGTCGCTCTATGCTTCCGACACCGCTCAGGCTGAGCTTGTCGAAGCCCCCGCCGTTCAGCGCGCCATCGCCAGCAGCAGCGCGCAGACAAGCACGGCGGCGGCCTGATATTTGATGCGGTTGAACATCATCTTGTTCTGCAGCAGCTGGTTGGCGGTCGGCCCGGTCGCGTTGGGATCGCGGTTCAGGTCTTCCTTCGTGCTGTTCAGGAAGGCGACGATGCCGCGCACGAGGCTGATGACGACCATGATCACCAGCACGACGATGATGGGGACAAGGATGTAGTTCATGGCGCCTGATGTACGCCTTGCGAAAGCGAAAGGCCAGTGGGCAGGAGGCCATCGCGCAGTGCCCGGGCGATGGCGAGCCCGTCCTCTCCCGCGCGGCGCCGATCGGCCAGTGAGGGGGCGCTGCGCCGCTTGGCCAGCTTGCGGCCGTCCGGCTCGATCAGCAGCGGATGATGCAGCCAGGTCGGCACCGGCAGGTCCAGCAAGGCCTGCAGCAGGCGGTGGACATGGGTGGCGGGGAACAGGTCCATGCCGCGCGTGACCAGTGTGATGCCGTCCGCCGTATCGTCCAGCGTCGCTGCAAGGTGGTAGCTGGCGGGCAGGTCCTTGCGCAGCAGCACCACGTCGCTGAATACCTGCGGGGTGGCGATCTGCGGCCCCGCTTCCTCGTCCACCCATTCGAGCGGGCCGGTGAGCGTCATCGCCTTTGCTACATCCAGGCGCCATGCGGCCTGCGCGGGATCGACCTCGCGCCCCCGGCAAGTGCCGGGATAGACCGGGCCATCGGGGCCGATTTCATGGGCGGCGGCGGCGATCTCCGCCCGGGTGCAGGTGCAGGGGTAAATCAGGCCCATGGCCTTCAGCCGCTCTCCCGCCGCTGCGTAACTGGCCAGGCGGTGCGATTGGAACACTGCGTCCCCGTCCCATGCGAGGCCCAGCCATTCGAGGTCCTGGAAGAATTCCTCCACGAACTCCGGGCGGCTGCGGGCGCCGTCGATGTCCTCGATGCGCAGGATGAAGGCGCCGCCGCGCGCGCGGGCGGTATCGTGCGCCACCATGGCGGCATAGGCGTGGCCCAGATGCAGCGGTCCGTTGGGACTGGGGGCGAAGCGGGTGCGGATCATGTCCGCCCGTCCTAGCGCCCGAGACAGCGGCCGCAAGCGATCCTGTGGATTGCACAAGCGGCCGGGCAAACTGCCACCTTGACGCGGGCTCACGCAAATGCTGCAAAAGCACTTATGCGTTGCCATCAAACAGCAATGAGAGCCTGCGACAGGAGGCCATGCTCAGGTCGGACCTGATCGAGCGCGCGGCCCGTTTCCGCAGCGCAGAGGGAGATCCCTCTCGTAGTCTTTCCGACTGCCCTGCACTTGTTCTCAACGCAGATTACACCCCGCTTTCCTATTACCCGCTCAGCCTGTGGCCGTGGCAGACCGCGATCAAGGCGGTGGTGCTGGAACGGGTGGACATCATCTCCAGCTACGAACGCGCGGTGCACAGCCCCAGCTGGACGATGCAGATCCCCTCGGTGATCGCGCTGCGCCAATATGTGAAGCCCAGCGAGTTTCCCGCTTTCACCCGCTTCAACCTGTTTCTGCGCGACCGGTTTTCCTGCCAGTATTGCGGCAGCCCGCATCAACTGACCTTCGACCATGTGCTGCCCCGCCGGCTGGGCGGGCGTACCTCCTGGGAAAACATCCTGACGGCCTGCGCGCCGTGCAACCTCAGGAAGGGCGGGCGCACGCCCAAGCAGGCGAACATGCCGCCTCTGGTCCCGCCGATCCGCCCGACCAGTTGGCAGTTGCAGGAGCGGGGCCGGGGTTTCCCGCCCAACTTCCTCCACGAAACCTGGCGCGACTGGCTCTACTGGGACATCGAGCTGGAGGAATAGCGTGCGCCGGCTTTCTGGAAATCCAGCATTTCCGGCTTGAACAGAGGCTTGCGCGATACGCGCTGGCCCGAAAGCACGAATTCGCCGTCACCCATGTAGTGGACATATTCCGGTGTCTCGGGTGCGGTGCGGGCGTGGATGCGGGTCACTTCGAGGATGAACAGGTTGTAGCGGTCCACCGCGCGGTCGTCGCGCAGGCGGCATTCCAGGCGGGCATGGCACTGCGGCAGCACGGGCACGTCGACATCGTCCGCCTGCCCGCGTTCAAGGCCGAAGCGGGCAAACTTGTCCACCTCCTGGCCCGAACAGTTGCCGACCTGCACGACGGTGTCGAGCAAGTCGCTGGTGGGCACGTTCAGCACACATTGGCCCGAGGCACGCAGCATCTCGAAGCTGTGATTGGAGCGCGAGACGACGCAGCTTATCAGCGACGGTGAGAATTCCAGGACCTGATGCCAGCCCAGCGTCATGACGTTGTCGTTCCCGGCATGGCGGGTGGTCAGAAGGACGACGGGGCCGGGCTCCAGGAACTGCCGGGCCTGAGATACGGGGACGGGGGAGAACGGTGCGTTCGATGTCGAAGTGACCAAGGCGGGGAACCCTCTCGCTGATGGTTGCCCCTCATCAAAGAATTACAATCGATCCGGTTTCTTTCTCTTGCGGTGACCCGTTCAGTGAATGGTTTCAACCATTTGAGGGTCTTTTACGCCGGCATCCACCGCGCTTGTCACTGCCACGTCCATGGTCACGTTGCCGACCGTACGCATGAGGTCAGGCAGCACTTCCACCGCCACCAGCACGCCCAGCGGCCAGAGCGGCACGCCCATGGCCGCCGCGATCGGGCCGATCGAGGAGACGAAGCTGATGGTGCCCGGCAAGGATACGGCGCCGAACGTGGTGGCGAAGGCCACGAACGTTCCCGCCATGAGTGCCCCGGTGGTCAGTTCCAGTCCGGCCAGCTTTGCGGCGTAGATGGCGACGGCCATGTTCATCGCCGGGCCGGTGGCGCGAAACAGCGTTACTGCCAGCGGCAGCACGAATTCTGATGTGGTCGATGCGGTGCCTAGCTTGCGGCTGGAGGCGAGCATGGCCGGCAAAGTGGCGATCGAAGACTGGGTGGAAATCGCGACGACCTGCGCAGGCAGGATCGCGGCGGCAAAGGCCCCCAGCTTGCGGCGGCCCACCAGCACGGCGATGGCATAGCCCGCGATCATCACCACGGTGCCCACTACGGTCACCAGCACGATGTAGTGCGCCAATGCTCCCAGTGCTGCGCCGCCGCTGCGTACGCCCAGCGTCAGGCCCAGCGCGAAGACGCCGATCGGCGCGAGCATCAGTACCCAGCCGATTATCACCATCATCGCGCCTGCCAGCCCTTCGAACAGTATGGCAAGGCTGCGGCGTGGTTCGTCCGCCAACCGGGTGGAGGCCAGCGCGAAGAGGCCGACGAAGACGATCACCGGCAGCATAGCGCTGGACGCCGCCGCCGAGACGACGTTGTCAGGCAATAGCGAGGACAGGAAATCGGCCAGCCCGGGGACTTTGCCCGGATCTGCGCCGTGGTCGAAGCTGACGCCGGCCGGCACCGGGAACAGGTCCAGCAGCAACGGCATCAGCGCCGCGCCCAGAACTGCGCTGAAGGCCAGAAAGCCGACGATGATCCCCAGCGTCCGGCGCGCCATGGCCCCGGCGCGGGCGGCGGCGACAGTCTCGACGATGCCTGAGAACAGCAGTCCGGCAACCAGCGGCAGGATCGTCATCTGCAGACCCTGCAGCCATAGCGAGCCAACCGGGCCTGCCACCGCCAGCGCTGTCTGCGCGACAGGCTTGCCCGCGATCAGCAGGCCGATCAGCAGTCCGGCGACCAACCCCGCCAGAGTGAGCATCCCCGGCACCCGGATTTCAGGAATGCGCGAAGGGCCGCCGGGGCCGGAGGTCGAGGCGGGTGCGGCGGCTGGGGGGGAGGAAGATGCGCTCATCGTGCCCACGAATAGGCAGGCGCGCGCCCGTTGGCAATTTGCATGGATTGGGTTTAGAAAGCCCTTTGCAAAATCCGCATCGGATGTGTTTCTAAACGAAGTTTAAGAACGCGTTCAGTCCGCGGTAACGGCCGTAGTCTATGGCATAGCGGCATTCACAAGCAAAGTTTCCAAGAGGGTCAGGTGATGGGCAAGCAGTTCTTCGGCACCGACGGCATTCGCGGCCGCACCAACCAGGGTGCGATGACCGCCGCCATGGCGATGAAAGTGGGGCAGGCTGCCGGCACCCGGTTCCTGCGCGGCACGCATCGCCACCGTGTGGTCATCGGCAAGGACACCCGCCTGTCTGGCTACATGCTGGAGAACGCGATGGTAGCGGGCTTTACCAGCGTGGGCATGGACGTGGTCCTGCTGGGCCCGATGCCCACCCCCGCCGTCGCCCTGCTGACCCGCGAACTGCGTGCCGACGTGGGCGTGATGATTTCGGCCAGCCACAACCCTTACGAAGACAACGGCATCAAGCTGTTCGGTCCCGACGGGTTCAAACTCTCGGACGAGGACGAACTGGCGATCGAGGCGATGCTGGTCCAGGATCTCGGCCTGGCTGCCTCGCCTGAAATCGGGCGCGCCCGCCGCATCGAGGATGCGCGGGGCCGCTACATCCACGCGGTGAAGGCATCGCTGCCCTCCACCGTGCGGCTGGACGGGCTGAAGATCGCGGTCGATTGCGCCAATGGCGCTGCCTATCAGGTTGCCCCTTCCGCGTTCTGGGAACTTGGCGCGGAGATCGTTGCGGTGGGCGTGAACCCCAACGGCAAGAACATCAATGAGCGCTGCGGCTCCACCCATGTCGAACTGCTGCAGGAAACCGTGGTGTCCTCCGGCGCGGATATCGGCATTGCGCTGGACGGTGACGCCGACCGCCTGATCGTGGTCGACGAGAAGGGCAAGACGGTAGATGGCGACCAGATCATGGCGCTCATCGGCAGCCAGTTCGCGGCGCAGGGTATCCTGCGCGGCGGCGGCGTGGTGGCAACGGTGATGTCCAACCTCGGGTTGGAGCGATACCTGAACGGCCTTGGCCTGAATCTGGAACGTACCGCCGTGGGAGACCGCCACGTGCTGGAGCGCATGCGCAGCGGCGGCTACAACGTCGGCGGCGAACAATCCGGCCACATGATCCTGCTGGACCATGCGACCACTGGCGACGGCACCGTGGCGGCGCTGCAGGTGATCTCCGCGCTCGTCCAGTCGGGCAAGCGGGCCAGCGAGCTGCTCCACCTGTTCGACCCCGTACCGCAGCTTCTGCGCAACGTCCGCTTCTCCGGCGGCAAGCCGCTGGAGGCAGGCAGCGTCAAGGCGGTGATCGCCGATGCCGAGGCATCGCTTGTGGGCCGCGGGCGGCTGGTGATCCGTCCCTCGGGCACTGAGCCGGTCATCCGCGTGATGGCCGAAGGCGACGATGCCGGCGAGGTCGAAGCGGTCGTGGCGTCGATCTGCGACGCAGTGGCGGAGGCAGCGGCATAATGGCTCTGGAAATGCGCCCCGACTGCGAACGCTGCGGCACCGATCTTCCCGCCGAGGCCCCCGGCGCCTTCATCTGTAGTTTCGAATGCACCTTCTGCGCCACCTGCGCCGACGATGTCGACGATATGTGCCCCAACTGCGGAGGCGAACTGGTCGACCGGCCGACGCGGGCACGCAGGCATCAGGATTCGGCCCCGCCTTCGAAAGTACGGCGCTTCAAATCCTGATGCCATCTCGACTCGCCATACCGTAACCGGGTAGAGGGCCGGGATGAATCAGGCTCCTCGCATCCTTTCCATCGCCGGCTCCGACAGTTCGGGCGGCGCCGGTATCCAGGCCGACATCAAGACCGTGACGCTGCTGGGCGGCTACGCGATGACTGCGATCACCGCGATCACCGCGCAGAACACCAAGGGCGTGACGGCGGTGGAAACCCTGTCGGCTGCGATGGTCGCCGCACAGATCGACGCCTGCATCAGCGACATAGGCGTCGATGCGATCAAGATCGGGATGCTGGGCAGCGCCGAGATCGCCCACATGGTTGCCGACCGGCTGGCCGGTGTTGGCGTGCCGGTGATCTTCGATCCGGTGATGGTCTCAACCGCAGGCGCGGTGCTGGCTGACGCGGATACGGTTGCCGCTTTCGAGCGCCTGATGGCGATCGCCTGCCTTACCACCCCCAATGTCGACGAACTGGCGGCGCTGGGCGGCGACGAAACGCTGATGGCCAAGGGTATCGGCTATATCGCCAAGGGCGGCGACGCGCCGGGCGAGACGGTGATCGACCGGCTGGTCCTGCCCGGGCACGAGCCGCAGATATGGACCGCCCCGCGTATCGAAACGCGCCACACCCACGGCACCGGCTGCACCTTGTCGAGCGCGATCGCGACGTTCCTGGGCCAGGGCGCCCCGCTGGCCGAAGCGATCGAGGATGCACGCGACTTCGTGCGCGCCGCCTTGCTGGCCGCACCCGGCTTTGGCGAAGGCCACGGCCCGATGGGCCACCACGCCGTCCGCTAACCGCCTCCTTCCGTGGAAACCGGCCCCTCCCCGCAAGCGGAGAGGGGAACAGGCGCCTCAGTCGACGTCGAGTTCGTAGAACTGGCTGATGTGGTCCCAGCCTTCCTCGGCCGTTTCGCACCAGTGGAACAGGTCCAGGTCGCCCGGGTTGATCGTGCCTTCCTCAGCCAGGGCCTCGAAATTGATCACCCGCTCCCAGAATTCACGGCCATAGAGCAGGATCGGGATCGGCTTCATCTTGCCGGTCTGGATCAGCGTCAGCAGTTCGAAGAACTCGTCGAACGTGCCGAACCCGCCGGGGAACACCGCCACCGCGCGGGCACGTAGCAGGAAGTGCATCTTGCGCAGCGCGAAGTAGTGGAACTGGAACGAGAGGCGCGGCGTGACATAGCGGTTGGGCGCCTGTTCATGCGGCAGCACGATGTTGAGGCCCAGCGATTCCGCCCCCACGTCGGCAGCGCCGCGATTGGCCGCTTCCATGATCGAAGGACCGCCGCCCGAGCAGACCACGAACTGGCGCATGCCCTTCTCGACGATCGCGCGGCTGCTGGCGAGGCGGGCGAGTTTGCGTGCCTCGTCGTAGTATTTCGCCTTGTCGGCGAGGTTTCCTGCGACCTTCTTCTGATAATCGGTGGCGGCCGTCTGGATCAGCGCCTCGGCCTTTTCGGGCGAGGGGATGCGGGCGGAGCCGTACATCACCAGGGTCGAGCCGATATTGGCCTCCTCCAGCAACATTTCGGGCTTGAGCAGTTCAAGCTGGAAACGGACCGGGCGCAGTTCGTCGCGCAGCAGGAAATCGGTATCGCGGAAGGCCAACTGGTAGGCGGGGTGCCCGGTCTGGATCGTATCGGGCTGCTGTTCGGCGAAACCCGCCTCCTGCTCGGCCTTGTAGAAACGGCGCTGGGTGAGGTCTTTGTCTTCTTCTTCGGTCATTGGAACTCCATGGCCCGGCCCCTTGGTGTTGCCAGGCAGAGATAGGAACGCACCCGGCTGCATGGTCTTGCAGGGGGGCGAACAGGCTGTAGGCTTGCGGTGATGACTATCGGGCAAACCCTAACGCGCAGGCGCGCGCTTGTGAATCTTGGCGCCGGGCTTTGCGCGCTGCCTGCCCTGGGGGCTTTCGCACGCACGGCGCCGACGCCGGTTTCAGGGAATATGGTTCGCCCGCCGCGCCTGCGCAATGGCGACGTGCTCGGGCTGGTGGCGCCGGCGGGTTTCATCGCCGACCGTTTCGGGCTGGACGAGATCGCGGCGACCGTGCGGGCGATGGGACTGGAGCCGCGCTTCGCCCCGCATCTCACTGCGCGGGAGGGCTATCTGGCCGGCTCGGACGAGGTGCGCGCGGGCGATCTCATGGCAATGTTCGCGGACGATACGGTTCGCGGGCTGATGGCGGTGCGCGGCGGCTGGGGTTCTGCGCGGCTGCTGCCCCACCTCGATTTCGCGAGCATTGCCCGCAAGCCCAAGCTGTTCGCCGGTTTCAGCGACAATACCGCGCTTTGCCTGGCGCTGGCGAGGGCGGGGGTGGTTTCGATCCACGGGCCCAATGCCGCCGCCTCATGGCCGCCTTCGGCATGGAATTCGTTTCGGGAGGTTGCTTTCGAAGGCGCCATGCCGACGTATTCGGTCGCGGCGTACGCCGGGCCGAACCTGGGCGGGCGGGTCTCTCCGATCAAGACCTTTCATGGCGGCAAGGCGCGGGGACGGCTGCTCGGCGGCAACCTTGCGGTGTTCACCGCGCTGGTGGGAACGCCGTGGCTGCCGGATTTCGACGGGGCGATCCTGTTTCTGGAGGAAACCAACGAGTCCGAATACCGTGTCGACCGGATGCTCACGCAGCTGGCGCTGGCGGGCATTCTGGACAAGGCCGCGGGCGTGGTGTTCGGCCAGTGCACTCACTGCGAAAACCCCGACGGCGGCTTCTCCAACTTCACCGTCTACGAAGTGCTCGACCGGCGATTCGCCGCGCTTGGCGTGCCGGCTTTCCAAGGGGCGATGATCGGGCATGTGGCGGGGCAGATCAGCATCCCGGTGGGCGCCATGGCCGAGATCGACGCCGATACGATCCGGCTGCTGGAACCGGCAGTGAACTGAGCCTTCAGGCCGCCGCAGAAGCCTCCTTGCCGCCGCTCAGGCCGTAGCGGGCGACAAGATCGTCGAAGCGATCGGCAGACAGCGGCTCGATGAATTCCAGACCCGCGCCGTGGGCATTGGCCCAGGCGACGAAGGCCAGCGAAGGACGGCAGCCGGGGAGCGAGATGGTCACCATTTCGTCGATGTCCAGCGCGCCTACCCCCTCCACGCGGGCGCCGAAGGGTGTCAGGTCCTTGAGCATCACCGTGCTGCTGGCGATGTCACGGCGAAAGCGGGCCATCATCTCCACATCCTCGCGCGGGAAAAGGCGTCCGCATGGCTCGTCGGCGGATGACCGAGGGGCGTGGCAGAGGGCGGCTTGCAAGATGGCCGGGCGGGGGGATGGTCCATTCATCCAGCAAATCCTTCGACGGAATTAACCAGTTCCATTGAGCGCGCAGGATAGCCGGCAAATCCTTGCCGGACCTGCCAGAATCACCCTTCGTATTTCTACCGATTCGCGAGCCAGACGGCGGGGTTTCGCGGTTACGGGACATGGTAAATATGCAAAGGATTGCAAAATGGCCTGTGGCGGGAAGGCATCGCTATGGCTCTGAATCCGCAAAAACGGCGGAAATCCGGGGCCCATAAGGGGGGTGAAGCGACGAGCCGTTCCTGCCAACAACCCTTTCTTAACCATTGTTTGTGCAGAAAATACGTGTTGATACAGGGGTTCCTATGCGCATCGATGCCAGACATCTGCTCGACCGACTGGGCAAGAACGATTTTGCCTACAAGGAATTCGAGGACCGATTCACCGAGCTCGAGCTTTGGCCGATTCTCGAAGCCCTGCTGCGCGACCCGCGCTTGCAGGCGATCGACCAGGTCGAAACCGCTGCGCCGGAACCCGTCGTCAGTGAAACGGTCGAAACGCACGCGCCCGAACCGCTGAGCGCCTTGTTCAGCCGTTACGGCCGCGGACCGGCTGCACCCACCGACGTTGCTGCCGAGCGGCGCGGTGCACAGGCACAGGACGTTCGCGCGATGCTGCGTCACTTGTCCGATCTCGGCTCGCGGGGAGAAATCTGATGGCCGTCATCGTCTGCCATGGCCTCAAGGGCGGGGCCGGTATCACGTTCGTCGCCGCGCATCTGGCCATGACCCTCTCCGAAGCCGGCGCCGAGGTCACCGTCCTCTCCGTGGCCCAGCGCGATACCCTGCCGCTCCACTTCGGATTGCAGCCGGCGTTGACGCTGCCGTCGCTGTTCGCGCCGGCCGAGGATGCCGTGCTGGCCAGCGGGATCAATCTGCGCAGCCATACCAGGGCAACCGATGACGCGGACTTCGTGCCAACGCTGCACGATCTTGGCTACCTTGAAGCCGGCCCCGACCGGGTCATGGTGATCGACGTGCCGGCCAGCGAATTCGCTTTTGCCCGGCGCATCATCCCCCACTCCAGCGCGAACCTGTGTGTTCTCAATGCCGCGCCCGACACGCTGGCCCTGCTTCCCCAGGTGCTGGGCGATGCCAGCGCCGAGACCATCGCGCGCACCACTTTCGCGATCAACGCGCTGGACGAGACGCGCCGCCTTTCGCGCCACAGCGCCGCCTTCATCCGCGAACTGGTCGGCCCGCGCCTGATCGGCCGCATCCGTCTGGACGAGGCTGTGCCCGAGGCGATCGCCATGCTCCAGCCGCTCGCCCGCTATGCGCCTTCCAGCGCTGCGCTGGCCGATGTGCGCGCCATCGGTGCCGCTATGGTCCCCGCGCTTGAAACGCCGGGCCGTCCCTGGGTGGCCCGCGGCGATCTTGCCGCTCCTTCGTCGAGCCGCGCCGCATGATCGCACGGCTCACTTCGAACCGGGCGTTTCGCTACCTTGCCATCGTGCCGATCGTGCTGATCGCCGCGCTGGTGATCGGCGTGCCGCTTGACGGGGCCTCGCAGTGGGCCTGTGCGGGCGTGACCATGTTCGGGGCGCTGATCCTGAAGCGCTGGAAGGGCCGCAAGGGCGCCCTCGCGCTTGGCCTGCTGGCGATCATGGTGTCGACCCGCTACATCTTCTGGCGCACCACCCAGACGCTGGCCTTCAACACCTTCCCCGAATTCATGTTCGGCGGGATGCTGTACCTGGCCGAACTGTACGCGTGGGTCATCCTGCTGCTGGGCTTCCTGCAAACCAGCTGGCCGCTCGACCGCCCGGTCATCGAGCCCGAGGGCGAGCCCGACACCTGGCCCACCGTCGACATCTATATTCCGACCTACAACGAGAGCCTCGAGATCGTTCGTAACACGGTTTTCGCCGCGCAGGACCTCGACTACCCGATCGACCGCTACCGCGTATTCATCCTCGACGACGGCAAGCGCGCCGAATTCCGCGCCTTCGCCAAGGAAGCGGGCTGCGGCTACATCACCCGCGACAACAACCTGCACGCCAAGGCGGGCAACCTCAATGCGGCGATGAAGAAGACCGACGGCGAACTGATCGCGATTTTCGACTGCGACCACGTACCAACCCGCGCCTTCCTCCAGCTGGTTGTCGGCTGGTTCCAGAAGGACCCGCGCCTGGCGCTGATCCAGACCCCGCACCACATGTATTCGCCCGATCCGGTGCAGCGCAACCTGGCCTCGACCATGGGCGACATGCCGGGCGAGGGCGATCTGTTCTACGGCGCCGTGCAGGGCGGCAACGACCTTTGGAATGCCACCTTCTTCTGCGGTTCGTGCGCGATCATCCGCCGCGAAGCGCTGATGGAGACCAACGGCTTCGCGGGCGAGACCGTGACCGAGGACGCGCACACCGCCTTGAAGCTGCAGCGCACCGGCTGGAACACCGCCTACATCAGCGCGCGCCTTTCCGCTGGCCTTGCGACCGAGCGTCTTGTCCTCCACGTCGGCCAGCGCATCCGCTGGGCGCGCGGCATGACGCAGATCCTGCGCATCGACAATCCGCTGATGGGCCGCGGCCTGACCTGGCAGCAGCGCCTCTGCTACCTCAACGCGATGCTGCACTTCCAGTATCCGCTGCCGCGCATCGTGTTCCTGACCAGCCCGCTGGCTTACCTCATCTTCGGGCAGAACATCGTCCAGGCTTCGGCCTCGCTGATCTTCGCCTATGCGATGCCGCACCTGTTCTGCTCGTCGGTCGCCAACGAGCGCACGCAGGGCGGAGAACGCCGTCCGTACTGGGGCGAAGTCTACGAAACGATCCTGGCCTTCCACCTGGTCAAGCCCACGGTCATGACCTGGTTCCAGCCGCGAAAGGGCAAGTTCAACGTCACCGACAAGGGCTCGCTGCTCGACAAGACCTATTTCGACTGGGAAGTGGTCAAGCCGCACCTGATCTGCATCGGCCTCGTCGTTGGCGGCATCGCCATGGCGGTCGTGAAATGGGCGTTCTTCCCCTACCTGTTCAACATCCAGACCGATACGCTGGTGCTGAACGTCGCCTGGGCCACTTTCAGCCTCATCATCCTGCTGGCCGCCGTCTCGGTCGCCCGCGAGACGCGCCAGGCTCGCGTGGATATCCGCATCCCGGTAGACCTGCCGGTCACCGCCTATCTCAATTCGGGCCATGCCGTGCCCGCTCGCACCATCGACATCTCGATGGGCGGCGCGGCGCTGGCTCTCCCCGCCGAATTGCCGACCAAGGATCGCACCGTGCGCCACATCACGCTGGCCATGGGTGACGAAGTGCTGTCTATCCCGGTGGAGACGATGCGCATAAATGCGGAAAACGCCTATGTGCGCTTCGAAAAGCTCGACATTCTTGCCGGGCGCCACCTCGTGCGGGCCGTGATGGGCCGTGCCGATGCGTGGCAGCCGGCCGCGCCCTACAAGCAGGTTTCCAGCCTGCGCTCGCTTGCAGACATTATCCGGGTGGACATGGTCACTTTGAAGCGCATTCTCGGGCTCAATTTTGCTGAACGCCGCGCCTCGCGCAGCTTCGACCTTGCAAGGAAGAAGGCCGCCGCCGACGAAGCCAGGCAGGCCAAGGCCGGCGACAAGACGGCCGACAAGGCTGGCGGCAAGTCGTGGGTGCCCTTTGCCAAGGCAGCGGCGATTATCGGCGCAGTGGTGATCGGTGCGGCAGGACTGTTCCTTGGCACCACCGAAGTCCATGCCCAGCCGGCCCGCGCCGCTGTTGCAGCGCCCGCCGCCGCCGCTCCTTCGGGCAACCTGGCCGAGCGCCTGACCCTCAAGGACCTGCGCCTCACCCGCCCGATCCGGCTTCAGGGCACGCGCGGCGAGATCGGCATTCCCTTCGGCATGCGCCAGGACCGCGTCGTCACCGGCGCCGTGCTGCGCCTGCAACTGGCATGGTCGCCCGCGATGCTCGACGATCTGAGCCAGATGGTGGTGATCGTGAACGGCGAGGTCGTGCAGACCATCCCACTGACCCGCGCCAATTCGGCCGGCCAGGTGATCGATGTACCGGTAAACCCGGCGCTGTTCCTGCCCGGCGACAATCAGCTTAACCTGCGCCTGATCGGCCACTACGCCCGCGACTGCGAGGACCCGTTCCATTCCTCGCTGTGGGCGAATGTCAGCAACGTGCGTTCGTGGTTCGATTTCAATTATCAGCCGCTCCCTTACGGACCCGACCTGTCGCGCCTGCCGCTGCCCTTCTTCGACAAGGGACAGAACGTGCCGCTGCGCATGCCCTTTGTCTTTGCCGGTCAACCGCGCAGCGGTGAACTGCAGGCCGCTGCCGCCACCGCCAGCTGGCTGGGCGCTCAGGCGAGCTACCGCGGCTTCTCGTTCAAGCCGGTGGTCGGATCGATCCCGCGCGGCAACGCGGTGGTCTTCCTCAAGGGCGGCCAGTCGATCCCCGGGCTCGACATTCCGGGACCTTCGGGTGCCTCGGCCGCTGCGGTGCGCAACCCCAATGATCCCAACGGCACGCTGCTGGTCATCATGGGCCGCAACGACGACGAACTGCGCACCGCTGCCGCCGCCATCGCCCTGGGGCGCGGTGTCTTCGGCGGGCAGCGCATGTCCTTCGACGGCGTGCGTATCCCCGCCTGGCCGCGCTACGGTGCGCTGCGCTGGCTCTCCACCGAAAAGCCGGTCCAGCTCGGCTCGATCATGGAGCCCTATGCGCTGCAGGGCATGGGCATCCCGCCGGGCCCGCTTTCGGCGCGCTTCCGCGTATCGCCCGACTTGTTCTTCTGGCCGCGCGAAGGCGGCAAGTTGAACCTCACCTACCGTTACCCGATCGCGAAGTGGCTCGATCGCCGCGCCTCGCGCCTCGACGTCTCGATCAATGGCCAGTACCTCAAGACCCTGCCGCTTGGTGCTCGTTGGTGGAGCGAACTGTTCGGCGCCTCGGGGGCCAAGAGCTTCGATTCCGACGCCTCGGTGGTCCTCCCTCGTTACAACCTGTTCGGCCAGAACGAGTTGACGATGGATTACAACCTGATCATCGCCGACAAGAAGAAGTGCACAGGCACCCTGCCTGACAACGTGCGCGTCTCGATTGATCCGACCAGCACGATCGACCTCACCAGCGCCTATCACGCGATCATGATGCCGGATCTTGCGACGTTCGCGGGCGCCGGTTTCCCCTTCACCGCCAGCCCGGACCTTGCCCAGACCACCGTGGTCGTCGCGCAGAACCCGTCGATGGCTTCGGTGGAGGCGTTCCTGACGCTGATGGGCCGCTTCGGCGACTCGACGGGCGTGCCGGTGACGGCCGTGACGGTCACCTCGACGATCGATCCCGACCAGCTTTCGTCGCAGGATGTCCTCGTCGTCGGCGGCACTGGCCTTGCTGGAGCGGACATGTTCGCAGGCGCCCCGGTGCGCTGGGAAAACGGCCGCCTGCGCGTGGCCGAGCGGTCCTCGCTCCAGTACGTGACCTCGCTGTTCGGCGGTTCGCAGGAGAACGACCCGATGGTCGCCGCCCCGCTCGTCTACGACGCGCGCGGTTTCTCGGGCATCGTCAGCTTCCGTTCGCCCTATGCCTCCGATCGCACCGTGGTTGCGCTGCTGGCCGACGATGGCGGCGCGCTGCCCGCGCTCGTCGACGGCCTGACCGACGCCAAGATCAACGCATCGATCCAGGGCGACCTTGCCGTCACCAGCGGCGACGGCATGACCAGCTTCGCGATCAGCGAGCGGTACTGGGTCGGCTCGCTGCCGATCTGGATGAAACTTGCGTACTGGACCAGCCAGCACCCGATGCTGCTGGGCCTGTTCACGCTGGTGCTGGCAGTGATCCTCGCCGGCCCCGCCTACCTCTATTTCCGCCGACAGGCCCACAAGCGCCTCGGCCGCCAGGACGACCACGCATGACCGATCCCATGACGTCGAAGCGCTCTTCCAGCCCCGTCACGAGGCTGGGTCTGGGGCTGCTGATGTCGACTGCAGTTGCCGGATTGGCGCCGGTGGCCATGCCGGCGGCACAGGCGCAGAGCGCCGGTGTCGACGCGCTGGTCAAGCAGGCCCAGTACTGGCGTTCGAAGGGGCGTGAGGACCTAGCCCAGCAGGCGCTGCGCCGCGCCCGTGCGCTGGATCCCAATAGCCCCGCACTCAAGGGTGCGGCGGCTGCGCCTGCGGCCAAGCCTGCACCGGCCCCCAGGCCGGCGGCGCCCAAGGCAGCTGCGGCAAAGCCCAAGGCCGCGCCTGCTCCTGCCCCGGCGAAAGTCGCCGCGGCCACGCCGCGCCCTGCCGCGCCCAGGCCGGCCGCTGCGGCGCCTGCTCCCGTTTCCGCCGCAGACCGCGCCGGCCGTGCCCGCATGTCGGGCTTCGATGCGCTGGACGATGGCAATCTGGCTTCGGCCGCCTCGCAGTTCCAGCGCGCGCTTGGCGTCAATCGCCGCGATCCCGATGCGCTGGGCGGTCTTGGCCTCGTGCGCCTGCGCGAAGGCAGCTTCGCCGAAGCCGCCAGCCTGCTCCAGCAGGCCTCGCAGGCCGGCAAGGCCAGCCAGTGGGCCGAAGGACTTGCCTCGGCACGCTTCTTCGCCGGGGTGGAGGAAACGCGCACGCTGGTCAGCCAGAACCGTCTTGCCGACGCCCAGGCGAAAGCCGAAGGGCTCGTGCGGTCAGGCTACAAGGAACCCGGCCCCGCGCTGGAAATCCTCGCCGACGTCTACGAGAAGCAGGGCCGCTATGCCGATGCGGCCGACCTCTACCGTCAGGCCAGCAATGGTGGCAGCGCCGCGGACGACAAACGCCTGCAACTGCGCGCCGCGCGCGGCCGTGCACTGGCGGCAGCCGAAAGCGGCGACGATCTGGGCGCCACGCGCGAGTTCCAGAACGGCCTCGTGCTCGACCCGACCGACCCGTGGATCCGCTACGAATTCGCGGAGTTCCAGATCAAGCGCGGGCGCTTGCCGGAAGCGGAATCGCTGCTGCGCTCGCTCGCCGCGAACGGCCAGCCGGATTCGCTTTATGCCGCGGCGCTGCTCAGCAACGACATGGGCCGCGCGGCCGATGCCGACCGCCTGATCTCGATGATCCCTGAGGCCCAGCGCACGGCGCCGATGCGCAGCCTGGCGATCAGCGTGAAGACCGATTCGGCGATCGCCCGCGCCCGCTCCATGGCCGCGACGGGCCAGCAGGGGCAGGCGGTTTCCGCGCTGCGCCAGCTGGGCGCGATGGCCTCGGTGCCGGCCGGCAAGCAGGCATCCGTCGCCAACGCCCTGTTCGACCTTGGCGATACCCAGGGCGCCGCGCAGGTTGCAGAGACGGCGATGAACGGCCGGATCGACAATATCGCCGACTACGAAGGCCTGATCGGCGTGCTTGCACGCTCGGGCCGTGATGACCTTGCCCAGCTGGCGCTCCAGCGCGCCGGGCAGCTGGCGGGCACTTCACCCGATGGCCAGCGCGCCTACGCCCGCATCAGCGCCGGGCTGATGGTCAGCCAGGCCGATGCCGCCCGCACCGGGGGCCGCTATGCCGAGAGCTTCGACATCCTTCAGCAGGCCTATTCGGCCGCGCCGGACAATACCGAGATCCTCTCCGGCCTTGCGCGTCTTTACCAGACCGGCGGCATGCCCGCGAAGGCGGCGCAAAGCTATCAGCTCGTCCTTGCCCGCAAGCCGGGCGACAAGGACGCGCTGCTGGGGCTGGCCGCCACCGCGCAGGCGGCTGGCGACGGCGACTTGTCCAAGCAGGCGCAGCGTCAGGTTCTGCAGTCCTACGGGCAGGATTACCGCGTTCGCATGGCGCTTGCCGATGTCGAGCGTTCGCGCGGAAACGAGCGTGCGGCGGTGAGCTTCCTAAAGGAAGCGCGTGAACTCTATGCCCGTCAGGGCGGCGCGGGAACGGCGATGGGCGGTAACCCCTTCGCCAACGCCAGCGTGGCCGGTCCGGGCAGCGCCAACCCGTTCCGAGGCCAGCCGCAGGCTGCCGCGCCGCAGGTGAACCCCTTCGCACTGGGCGGCGGCACCCGCCTGCCGACCGCCTACCCGCAGGCTTCGGCGGACGCTTCCGGCTACGGCTACGCCGCGCCTCAGGGCAACTTCGCCGGTGTGCAGGGCAGCTTCGCCGCTGCGGCACCTGCGCCTCAGAGCGGTTTTGGCGGCTATGCCGGCCAGCAGACCTCCTTCGCCGCGCCCGATCGCTATTCCTCTCCGACAACCGCCACCGCGCCTGCTCAGGCGTGGGGTGCATCGGCATCACCGATGCCCGGCGCCTCGGCCGGTTTCGGCGGCCCGCAGGTTCCCGTCGCTTATGCCGGGGACCCGGTGATGACCCAGATCCAGTCGCAGATCGACCAACTGGCGCAGGACAGCGGCCCGCGCGTCGACGTGCAGACCGCCTACCGCGCCCGCTCGGGCGAGACCGGCCTGTCGCAGCTCGACGAGATCAAGGGTTCGGCCAAAGTCTCGACCGGCGCGCTGCGCGGCCGCGTTTTCGTCAAGGCGGAAGCCACGGTGGTCGACGCCGGCAAGCCCGGCGGCTCGGGCCTTGCCCGCTTTGGCCGCAACGGGACGCCCGAAGCACAGGGCATCGTTGCGGCTGAACCCTCGGCGCTGGTCAATGCAGACAGCCAACAGGCCTCGGGTGTCGCCTTCTCGGCGGGGTACGAGAGCGATTCCGTCCAGTTGGAGGCCGGCACCACGCCGGTCGGCATGGGCAAGACCAAGTTCGCAGGGCGCCTTGCCGTCTCGCCCGAACTCAGCCCCGGCCTGCGCGCTACCGCCTTTGCGGAGCGCAAGCCGGTCACCGATTCGGTCGTCTCCTATGCCGGCACGCGCGATCCCGTCACTGGCGAGCGCTGGGGCCAGGTCATGCGCGACGGTGCAGGCGCGGGCATGTCCTATGACGAGAACGGCAGCGGCGTGTACGGCGAAGGCCGCTATTACCGCTTCCGCGGCACCAACGTGGCCAAGAACGACGGCTTCGAGGCCAATGTCGGCGGCTACCTGCGCGTCTATAAGGGCCAGCGCTCGGCGGTTACCGTGGGCCTGAACGTGAACTACCAGGGCTACGACAAGAGCCAGAACTATTTCACCTTCGGCAACGGCGGCTACTTCAGCCCCAAGAGCTTCATCTCGGTGGGCTTCCCGGTGAACTACACGATGCAGGACGAGCGCTGGGACGCATCCGCCTCGTTCACGCCGGGCTTCCAGAGCTACAAGGAAAACGAGAGCCCGCTCTATCCGACGGACCTCATCGCCCAAGCCGAACTGGACAACCTCAAGGCGCTCAACGACGATGTCCGTTCGAATTACGACAGCCTGAGCAAGACCGGCTTCGCGCTCTCGGCGCAGGGCTCTCTCTATTACAAGATCACGCCTGGCACGCGCATCGGCGGCGATATGAGCTACAATACCTTCGGCAGTTACGACGAATTCCGCAGCATGCTCGGCTTGCGGCAGAGCTTCGGGAGCAACAAGTAAATGAAGATGCAGGCCTTTCCCCAATCGCGACAAGGTGCCGACGAAACCGCAATCGGCGGTCTTGCGCTCATGGCCATGTCGATGGCGGCCGAAATCTGCGAGGGCGTGCCCGAAGCGCAGGCTCGCGGGTTCTTCCTGGCGATCGGCCGGCGCATGGCCGATCTGGAGCCGCTGGAAGGCGTCAACGACGCCTCGGTCCTGTGCGCGCGGATCAATACGTTCTGGCAGGCGCTCGACTGGGGTGAGATCGAACTGGCGGTCGGCAAGGATGCGATCGTCGTGCGTCACCGCGACCTGCCCAGCAAGATCGCGCCGGACCCGCAGGGGCACTGGGCGGCGATGCTGCTGGGCGTGCTGGAAGGCGCCTATGACAACTGGTTCCGGGTGCTGGGCAGCGGCCCGGCGCTGCGCACCGTCGCCGAGTGGAAGGGGGACACGCTCGAGCTTCGCCATGGCCGCTGAAAACAAAATGCATGTGCCCCGCGCATCCTTGCCCGTCGACCGCCGTACTTTCTCGCTGGGAATGCTTATGGCCTTGACCGCAGCCTGCAATACCGGCGCCAGCCAAGGCCGCGCGCAGGCCGTGACCGACAGTTTCTGGACCGCGTGGCGAGACCGTTTCGTGGCGCCCGAAGGCCGGGTGGTGGATACCGGCAACGGCGGCATCAGCCATTCCGAAGGCCAGAGCTACGGCATGATCCTGGCGCTGCGCGCCGGGGACCGCAATGCGTTCGAGCGTATCGCGAAGTGGACTCAGGACACCCTGGGCCGTCAGGACATGGCGCTCCATTCCTGGCGCTATGACCCGCGCGAGGCGATCCGCGTCTCCGATCCCAACAACGCCACCGATGGCGACCTCGTCATTGCCTGGGCGCTGGCGCTGGCCGGGGAGCGCTGGCAGCGTTCAGACTGGACAAAGCGCGCGCAGGAAGTGCGCGAGGCGATCCACATGCACTGCGTGGAGCAGCGCTATGGCTGCAGCCTGCTGCTACCTGGCGTGGTCGGTTTTGCCGAACCGGCGCAGGTGCTGGTGAACCCTTCCTATTTCGTGTGGCCCGCGCTCGATCATTTCGTGAAGATGGACGGAGACTCCACCTGGGGCCCGGTGATCCGCGACTGCGAGGCGATAACCCGGCTGGCGCGTTTCGGCCCTCACCACCTGCCCTGCGACTGGGTTGCGGTCACCGGCAAGAACGATGTCGCGCCCGCGCCGGGCAAGCCGCCGCGCTTCGGCTACGATGCGATCCGCGTGCCGCTCTATGCAGTGGTCGGGGGGCGGGCGGGCCTTGTCCAGCCCGTTGCCGAGTGGTGGCGTTCATGCCTGTCGCAGCACCGCCCGATCCCTGCGTGGATCGACGTGGTGACGGGCGAAGAGGCGAACTATCCGCTGTCTACCGGCGGCGCGGCGATCGCCGGGCGGCTGATCGCTACACCGGCACCGGCAGCGCTGGATACGGATTATTTCTCCGCATCGTTGCAGATGCTGGCGCGGCTGTAGAAAAAACGTGTTCCTCCCCGGGCCTGTCTCGGGGAGGAACTTTGGTCAGCGTTTTGCGCTGAGCGAGAGCAGGCCGAACAGGCTCAGTAGCGCCGCGCCTGAGATATAAAGCCCCACGAACAGCACGCCGCCGCTGTCGGCCAGCCACTGCGCGATGGCTGGCGCGAAGCCGCCGCCGAAGATGCCGCCGACGTTGAAGGCGATCGAGGCGCCGGTATAGCGCACGCGCGGCTCGAACAGGCGCGGCAGCAGTTCGGCGAGCGGGCCATAGACCAGCCCCATCGTGAACAGCGCAAGGCACAGGAACGCGCCGATCATCCACAGCGATCCGGCCGCGAACATCAGCCCCATGATCACGCCGACGACGATCGCGCAGAAACACCCGACGATGAGCACGCTGCGCGAACTGCGGCGATCCGCCGCATAGCCCGAGATCAGGATGCCCAGCGCCATGAACAGGATGGCGAAAAGCTGGACGCCCAGGAACGTCTGCCGGTCATAGCCCAGCGTGCCGGTGCCGTAACCCAGCGCGAACGTGGTCGCGAGGTAGTAGATCGCGAAGCAGGCAATGACCGCGAAAGTGCCGGCCACGGTTTCGCGCAGATGCGTGCGGAACAGCTCCACCACGGGGATGGAGCGGTGGTGGTCCTCCTCTGCGGCTGCGACGAAAGTTGCAGTCTCGCCCAGACGGAAGCGGATCCACAGGCCCAGGCCGACCAGCAGCGAACTGAGCAGGAAGGGAATGCGCCAGCCCCAGCTTGCGAAATCCTCGTCGCTGAGGGTGGCGCTGATGATGAGGAACAACCCGTTGGCGGCCAGGAAACCGACCGGGGCGCCCAGCTGCGGGAACATGCCGAAGCGGGCCGCATAGCCCGGCGGCGCGTTTTCGACCGCCAGCAGCGCCGCTCCGCCCCATTCGCCGCCAAGGCCCAGCCCCTGTGCAAAGCGCATCGTGCACAGCAGCAGCGGAGCCAGCCAGCCCACCTGCTGGTAGGTCGGCAGGAACCCGATAAGCACCGTCGCCGCGCCCATCAGCAGAAGCGAGGCGACCAGCGTCGACTTGCGGCCCACCCGGTCGCCGAAGTGGCCGAACAGGGCCGCACCCACGGGGCGGGCGATGAAGGCGATGGCGAAGCTGGCATAAGCGGCCAGATGCTGGACAGTCGCGGAATCCGCCGGGAAGAACAACGGCCCGAAGACCAGCGCCGCAGCGGTCGCGTAAATGTAGAAGTCGTAGAACTCGACCGCCGTGCCCACGAGGCTGGCGGTGAGCACACGCGCGTTCTGGCGGTAGACGTTCACGGCTCAGGCCCCCTCGTTGCAGCATCTATTCCGGGCACTCCCCTAACGAGGCGCGGCGACATTGGCGAGAGGGTCTTGATTGTCGCCCCGGCCCTGCCAGCGGGGGGGCAGGCAAGGCCGGGACGACCGCAGGATCGCGCGCGGGCACGAAATGAGGGGTCAGCACCCGCGCGCGAAGGCGATCAGAACCGCGCGGTGACGCCCATCCACACGCGCGCAGGGTCGATGACGTAGCCATAATCGTCATAGCTCAGGCGCTTATCCAGCAGGTTCTGGATACCGGCATGGAAGGTGAAGCCCGGTGAGACCTTGTACGATCCGCCCAGATCCACCGTGGTGTAGGACGAGGCGACGATGTTGTTGCCGCTGATCTGCGCCTCGGTAACCGCTTCCTCACCGCGATAGACAGCACGCACGTAGGCGGACAGGCGATCGTCCGGGCGCCAGTTCAGGGAAGCGCTGGCCTGCTGCTTGGGGGTATCGTTCAGCGCCTGTCCGGCATTGGTGCCGGTAAGCTGCTCGGAATCGGTCAGGGTGCCGGTGGCGTTGACGCGCAGGGTCTGCGTCAGCTTGACGTCGATGGTCGCCTCGATGCCGCGCACCTTGGCCTTGTCGACGTTGACATAAGTGGTCGGCGGGCGGCCGATCGAGCTTAGTGGTTCGTCCATGCACCAGGCGGCGGCCACCAGGCAGGTGACGCGGGTGATCTTGTCGTTGAAGCGCGTGTCGTAGACGGTCAGGCTGGTCTGGAAGCCATCGCCTTCGTACATCGCCACCGCCTCGATCGTGCGGGAGGTTTCCGCTTCGAGGTCGGGGTTGCCGTAGATCGTGCCGCCCCGGCTCGACTGGCCCCAGTCGGGCAGGGTCTGGCGCAGGTTCGGGGCGCGAAAGCCCTTCGAATAACCGCCTTTGAAAGTCAGGCTCTCCAACGCGTTCCAGACGAGGTAGACGCGCGGCGTCCAGTGTTTCCCATACTGTTCGTCGTTGTCCAGGCGGATGCCGCCGGTAAGGCGCAGGTTGTCGAGGATCGCCAGTTCGTTCTCCGCGAACAGCGCCCAGTTGGTGCGGCTGGCCCCGGCGCGGGTCGAGCCGGCGAGAAGGTTGCCGGTCGTGTCGATCAGGTCCTCGTTGCGGAAGAAGCCGCCCAGGCTCAGCATGTTGGAAGGCAGCGCCACCGACCAGATCGACTGGGCGACGGTGTTCTTGATCCGCTTGGTGGTCTCAAGGTTCTTCGCGTCCTCGTACTGCACGTAGCTGTCCGAATTGGCAAAGCCCCAGCGGCCCTGATGGCTGAGCACGGCGACATAGCGCTCCTGCGTCTGCACATCGAGCGTGCCTTCAGGCACAGTCGCGGTCACTTCCACGGTCTTGCCGGCAGTGGAGGTAACTTTCTGGCTGTAGAAACCGCCTTCGATGAGGAAATCGTGGTCGGGCCCGGCGGAGAAACCGATTTTGCCCGCCAGGCTCTCGTCCTTGCGCTCGGGCGTGCCGCCGACGACGCGGTCTTCGGTACGACGATTGAGCGAGCCCTGGACTTGCAGGCCGATGCCCTTGGTGATCGGGCCAGACAGGTAGAAGTTGCCGTCGTAGAAATTTCCGTAGTCGGCGCCCAGCTGCATCGTGCCGGTCATGCGCACGCTTCCGCGCCAGGTGGGGGCGATGCGCCGAGTGATGACATTGACGACGCCGCCCATCGCGTCCGACCCGTAGAGCGAAGACATCGGGCCGCGCACGACTTCGATGCGCTCGATCGATTCGAGCGGGGGCAGCAGGCCGCCTTCGGACGTGTTTCCGCCGTTGGTGCGGGTCTCGCGGCTGCTCAGGCGCTTACCGTCGACAAGGATCAGGGTGTACTGGGGCGACATCCCGCGGATCGAGATGTCGCGGCTGTTGCCCTCGCCCGGGGTAACGGTGACGCCGGGGATTTCCGTCAGCGCGTCGGTGACTTCGCGGTAGGGCAGGCGCTCCAGGTCCTCGCGCGTGATGACGCTGATCGAGGCCGGTGCATCCTTCACTTCCTGCTCGCGGCTGGTGGCGGTGACGACGATGGTGGAGCGGTCGGTCGCTTCCACCGCCTCGTCGGCGATGGCCGGGGCCTGATGCATGGTGATGGCGAACGCCAGCGCTCCCGCGCTCATGCGCAGGCTGTTGTTGTTGGACACGATACCCCCTTGGAATCTTCTGAGATGCTAATGCAAATGGATTGCAAGAGGGCCCTTTGCCCCAAGCGGCATGAAGGCCAACAGTCAATATCGGATAACGACTATTCGCCGGGAACCCGGCAGGCTACCAGAAGCCGGTCGCGCAGCCAGGCGCTGGCCGGGTCGCGGTGGCTGCGCTCGTGCCAGAGCAGCCAGTATTCGAGTTTGCCCAGTGCTTCGGGCGCGGGCCGGGTGGCCAATTCGCCCAGTCGCGCGAACCGGGGCATCGCGCGTGAGGGGACCACCGTCACCAGATCGCCCGCGAGCAGCAGGTCCGGGGCAAGGGCGAAGTAGGGCACGCTGGCTGCGACCCGCCGCCCGCTTGCCTCTGTCCCCAGCAAGGTTGCAACGCGGTCCAGTCCCGCATCGCTGACGGTGATGCCAAGGTGGGGGTAGGCAAGGAATTCGCCCACCGGCAGCGGCTCCTCGCTCGCGCTGGCCAGTGGGTGGGCGGGGCCGGTCACGCACACGAAACTATCGCTGAACAGATGCAGGCGGTGAAGCTGCGAAGGATCGTGTTCCAGGCCCGAGACGGCAAAGTCTATATCGCCCTCGGCCAGCGAACGGTGGGTCGCGTGGTTGAGTGGCAGGATGTCGATGGCAATCCCCGGCGCCGCCTCGCGCAGCGCGGCCAAAGCCGGTAGCAGGACGGACATGACGCCGAAATCGGTCGAAGCGATGCGAAAGCGGCGCTCCACCCCGGCCGGGTCGAATGTCCGCTCAGTCAACAGCGAGGAGGTTGCGGCCACCCAGTCGGCCAGCTTGCCGACCAGTTCGTCGCCGCGGTGCGTGCGGATCATGCCGGCACCGGAACGCACCAGCAGCGGATCGCCCAGCGCTTCGCGCAAGCGTGCCAGCGAACGACTGATGCTGGGCTGGCTCAGGCCAAGCACAACGGCGGTGCCGCTGACGCTTTTGGTCTTGAGCAGCATGGCAAGCACCAGCAGCAGGTTCGGGGAGAGAGAGGGGACCATGTCTTGACGATTTGCTGCAAAGAAATCGCATTAGCAATTAAGGTCGAAAGCCGCCACTGCGACGGGCCCGCGCAACAATTTGCAACGATTGCGCCGCTGCGCTTCGCCACGCAGGGGATGCCGAGGGATTTGCCTTGCGCAACATACCGGCTTTGGCCGATATGCCGGCCCGAAAGCACGGGCGACCGAAATTGACGCGCCGCCAATTCAGGCAAGTACCATGACAAGCGCTACCGTCCGTTCCCACGGCCTCTCCAAATCCCGCATCACCGCCTTCGAACAATGCCCCAAACGCTTGTGGCTGGGCGTTCACCGGCCTGAAGTCGCGCAATACGACGATGGCGCCAAAGCCCGCTTCGATGCCGGGCATTTCGTGGGGGAGGTGGCGTGTTCGCTCCACCCTGAAGGCGTGATGATCGAGGCCGAGCCTGATTTGTCGGCCGCCCTGGCCGAAACCGCGCGGTTGATCGGCGAAGGGCACCCCGGCCCCCTGTTCGAGGCGACCTTTCAGCACGGCGGTGTGTTGATCCGCGCCGACATCCTCGAACGCACGGCAAAGGGAAGCGGCTGGACGCTGGCCGAAGTGAAGAGTTCTGCGCGGGCGAAGGACTATCATCTCGGCGATGTCGCCACGCAGCTATGGGTCATGGAAGGCGCCGGGCTGCGTATCGACGGGGCGGCAGTGCGGCATATCGACACCCGCTTCGTGCTGGAGCGGGAAGGGGATTATGCCGGCCTGTTCGCCGACGATGACCTGCTTGCTCCCGCCCGCAAGATCGCGGCGGCGCGCCCGGTTGTGGCCGCGCAGGCGTTTGCGGTGCTCGCGGGTGAGGAGCCAGTGCGCGAACCGGGCCCCCACTGCGCCGACCCGTTCGACTGCGAGTTCACCGCCTACTGCTCGCGCGGCCTGCCGCAGGGGCCGGAATGGCCGGTAACGGTGCTGCCCAACGGCGCGTGGAAGAAATGGGCGCGGCAGGGCGTGACAAGCCTTCTGGACCTCGACGAGACGGCGATGACCAAGCCGCGCGAGGCGATGATCGTCGCCGCGACCCGCACCGGTATCCCGTTCCACGACGGCGAGGGCGCGCGCGCAGTCATGGCCGAATGGTCATACCCCCGCGCCTGGCTCGATTTCGAGACGATTTCGGCCGCCGTGCCGCGCTGGCTGGGGATGCGGCCGTACCAGCAGGTCCCCTTCCAGTTCTCGCTGCATCTGGAACAGGCCGATGGCACGATCACCCATCACGAATTCCTGCGATGCGACGGCTCCGACCCGCGCGGGCCCTGTGCGCAGGCGCTGGTCGAGGCGATCCCGGCAGGGGCCACGGTGATCGCCTACAACGCCGGGTTCGAGCGCGGGGTACTGCGCGCCCTGGCCGGGCATGTGCCGGAACACGGCGCCGAACTGCTGGCCATGGCCGAGCGTACCGTGGATCTCCTGCCGGTCGCCCGCAAGCACTGGTATCACCGCGACCAGCGCGGTTCGTGGTCGATCAAGGCGCTGCTGCCGACGATCGCGGACCTCGATTACGCCAGCCTTGAGGTGAAGGACGGCGGCATGGCGCAGGACAGTTTCCTGGAGGCTATCGACCTGGCAACCACGCCTGAACGCCGCTGGGCACTGGAGGAAGCGCTGAAAGCCTACTGCATGCGCGATACCTGGGCGATGGTGCTGGTGGCGCGCAGGCTGGCGGGGACAGGGTAAAGGTCATGCGACGGACGCTTCTGTTATCAACGCATAGTTTCACGTCCCCGCTTTTTTATGCGCGGGTGTCGTATAGAGAGAACCGGTCGCCTGACTGATGAATTTGCGGTTCTTCATCTGGCGATGCGGAGGCGAATTCACCTCTCGGGTCCGGGGGCACGGACAGTAGCGATTCGGTCTGAAGTACTTTGAGAGCGCGATGGCGGAAAAATCATACCGGGGCCTGGACAGCGGGAATGTCCAAGCCTCCGGGGCGCAGCAGGAATACTGGTTTTCACTCAGGCTGCGGGTCGATTCCGCGGCCCAGCTATGGCAGGCGGCTGCTTTGCGCTGCCTCAGCCAGTCGGACCTGAGCCAGGACGAGGTCGAGGACCTGATCGGCCCGGCCGGCGACCCTTCCATTGCCGATTGCCTGATGATCCTGGCCCTGCCTGAGCGCCTGCCCGGTTGCACCAGGCTGGATACCGCGCTGCAGCCCGTCCAGTTGTTGCAGGCCGACCGCGAAGCTTGCGAAGCGTTGGGCCGGGGATAGCCCGATTGGACTGGCCCCGGCTCGCTCCGGTCAGTCCGCCTTGGGGGCCGCCAGCGCGACGAGGCCCGACGCCGAGAGGCGGATGCCGTTCACACCCAGCATGATGTCGGTGCCATCGGTCACCACGTCGTTGACCACGCCGATCGAATTGATCGTGGTGCCGAGGCTTGATCCGCTCGCATCCTTCGCGTCGACCGACAGGGTATAGGCGCCTGCCGGTGCCTTGCTGCCATCGGTCTTGGTGCCATCCCATTCATAGGAGCCCTGAGCTTTGGGATCGAGGTTGACGGTGGCCACGGTGGCGCCAAGCGAATCCTTGATGGTCGCGGCGATCGTGCCGGGCGTGCCGTCGACGTAGTAGGTCCAGC